>PPCM01000211.1_pt1 | contig 74398 bp, 68 predicted proteins | sample 1555541 | NCBI WGS metagenome assembly PPCM01 (sample SAMN05284479, study PRJNA326546) | Marine sediment metagenome, whole genome shotgun sequencing project. | isolation source: marine sediment | place: Germany: Wadden Sea | collected 2012-09-05 | reverse complement strand
TATGCTGGGCACACCTAAAAAGAGCTCTCCCAATTTTGAGAGAGCTCCAAAATACTTTCTAAACTAATTCTACTGGGTACTTTTCTTTAAGTTCATTAACTTTCTTGAAGTAAGCATCATTTTGTTGCATGATTACTAATTGTTGCTCGATTTGCGCTTTTACTTCCTCATAAGGTGATGTACCTTCTTCAGTTTTGTCAGTTAATTTAATAATATGGAAACCAAATTGTGTTTTAACTGGCGCACTTACTTTTCCAACTTCCATAGCGAAAGCTGCTTGCTCAAATTCTGGAACCATTTGACCTTGACCAAATGGACCTAAGTCTCCGCCTCTGTCTTTTGAAGGACAGCTAGAGAACTCTTGTGCCGCTTCAGCGAAATCTTTACCCGCTTCAATAGATGCGTAGATTTCATCAGCTTTTTCTTCTGTGTCAACAAGAATGTGGCTTGCTGTAACAGTCATTGGTCTAACAAATTTTTCTTTGTTTTCTTCGTAGAATGCTTTTGCATCTTCTTCTGATACAATAACAGTATCTAAAGTAGTTTTAATGTTTAGTTGCTTAAGGATATTTGCCTTAGCAACTTCCATTTCAGCTTTAAAGCCTTCAGTTTCTTCTAATTTAGTATCAACAGCATCGAAGTAGAATAATTCTTGATTAACTAATTCGTCAATAAGTTGCTTTTGTCCTTCTTCAGATTCGAATTGAGCTGCTCTTTGTGGCCCAAGCGTTCTGATTAGTAACTCCATATCTGCTTGTGTAATTTCTTTGCCATTTACTTTTGCAATAATTTTACTCATTTAATACTCTCCTTAATAATTTACTCTATTGCTATCATATCAAAAGGAAATAAGACTGTAAACCCGCGTTTTTTTAGTCCTCTTCACTTAATGAATCCCCTCTAAATCTAATCGGTAATCGCATGGTAAAAATTGTCCCTTTATGCAAATCACTTTCCAGTAGAACATCTCCTTTATGGGTGTTTACAACAGCATCATAAACGATGCTTAATCCAAGTCCAGAACCGCTTCCGACAGGTTTTGTCGTAAAAAATGGATTGAATACTTCTTCTATAACGTCCTTTGGAATACCACAGCCATTGTCTTTAATCTGACAACAGACATATTGTCCATCCAAATAAGTATTGATTTCTATTCGTCCCTTTTCGATATCATGGATTTTAATCGCTTGAATACTATTCATCAAGACATTTAAAAGAGATTGGTTGATTTCACTTGAATGTACTTGTATTTCAGGTACCTCTCCGAGTGTTCTTAAGCACTCTACACCAGCCCATTCAGACTGAGTTAACAAGAGAATACTCTCAATACCTTCATTTATATCATATCTTTCAAGAGTTGTAAGAGCGTCCACGCCTGAAAAAAATCGAATCCCATTAACAATTTTCATAATCCTGTCAACACCATCTTTAATATCCTGAAACAAATTTGGTGCATCTTCAAGCATAAACTTATAATCTTTTAATTTAATATGGTGCTCTATGGGTACTTGCTCCATATATATGGAGATAATCTCTTGATAGGTGGTAAAATACTCTTTCAATATCTCAGTGTTACTATAGACAAATCCCAGAGGATTATTGATTTCATGAGCAATACCAGCGGCCAATTGACCAATACCAGCCATTTGCTCGCGCTTAATCATCTGTGTTTGAGTTTTTCTTAATTCATCATATAGGTATTTCAATTCTACATTTTTATCATGGGTTTCTTTTATTTGGTGATGCAACTCCATTTCAAGTGTTTTCTGTCTAAGTACACTTTTCATCCTCGCAACAAATTCAACTGGATCGATTGGCTTATGAATGTAATCAGACGCTCCACACTCAAAGCTTTCCTTCAAAGCATTTCTGTCGGATATTGACGTAAACATAACCACCTTAGTCGACTCCAAGTAACCACGGCGGTCTATTTCCCTTAAAACATCCAGCCCACTCATTCCAGGCATAATAATATCGAGGAGCACAACATCAAAACCTTGTGTTTCCATTAATTTAAGGCATGCCTCTCCTGTTAGTGCAGTTTCTACATCATCACTGATTTGCTGATCAACAATAATATCCTGCGCCATTTTTAGTATTACTTTTGAATCGTCTACAATTAATAGTTTCATAAAATTCCCACATTTCTATTGACTACTCTTTTTCATTACACTATTGAAGATAAAAATATATTTATCGTTTCCCTCTCTATACCGGAGACTCCCATGAATTGTTTTGGCTAGATGCGTTAACACCAAATTCACGACGTCCTTTACTTGCGTATCTATAGGATTTTCTCTGGATGGCAATGCAATTATTAATTGAATCTCATCTTCGTCTGACGATGTTACAATACGCGCCAAATGTCGTTTGCCATCATCTATATATTGTTCAAATATGACTTCTATCAATAACTTGAGAATATCAAACTTGCCTTTGTAATGATGCTCATGTGATTCGTTACTTTCAAATACATTTTTATAAGCCTCTACACTTCGTTTGTCCATTGATCCAAATATACGACCCATGTCATCAGTGAATTCCTTATAAGAAAATGTTCTCTCCTCCGTTGGCAATATATCTAAGTATTTCCCCAAAAGAGAGTAACCGGTTTCCATTAGAGACATTGATTCTAATGAAGTTGGTTCTTCTGATAGTTGAGCATATTCTAAGACATATTTGAAGTATGCATTCATCAATTGATTTACCTGTTTAAAATCCTCTTCCATCAAGTACATTCTCTGTGAGCCAACCATTAATAACTTTTTATATAATGCATTCTTTTGTTCCAATGATTTTACCATTACATCATTTTTTTTTGATGTATTGTAATAACTAATCGCTTCACGAACGATTCCTTTGAATTCGCTCTTCATATCCCACGGTTTCGTTATGAACTTAAATATCCTTACTTGATTTATCGTCGCGATAATCTGAGGTAATTGCGTATATCCAGAAAGCACAATCTTAACTGTTTGCGGGTCACGTTTATTAATTTCCTTTAGCAACTTAAGACCATCCATTTCTGGCATTCGCATATCCGTCACAACAACATCAATATCCTCTTTGTCAAATAGGTCTAGTGCCTCCCGACCAGACGTTGCATAGAGTTTATTATAAGGTTCTTTTCTTAGTCCTATCTCTAACGCCTGCAATATACTGCGTTCATCATCTACAAATAATACTGTGCTTTTTCTATTTTCCATGACGGCCACCTTATAGGTCCAGGCTTCTTTTGATTTCTGCCTCTACAAACTCTCTGTTCAGATTCAACTCCTTGAATACATCTAGCATCAAATTCTCCTTGAAGTGTTCTTCATCTAAAGCTTGCCATGAGTAATAATTAGCTAAATGTACAACCTGCACAAGTTCTTTATTGATAATGGCTTCATTGAGTGGATCATGATGATACAATGCCGCTTCTACTATCGGCACTGGTATTTCCCACCAACTCAATAAGTACCCGCCAACCTGCTGATGATCAAATCCAATTAATTCTGTCTCAAGTGCCGACATTGTCATATGACTGCCATCACCACCATCCATCCGTTTGATAACTTCTTTATAACGGTCAGAAAAGAATCGCAGTAATATTATTCTGCCAATATCATGTAACAGACCTGCAGATGCATAAACGTTTGGTAGGCGTTTATTCAAACAGCGATGATATAAAATGCTCACAATTTTATTTGTTAAATTCACATGATTCCATAACACTTCATGATATGTTGATTTGCTTCCAAAGTTATTGAACACACTGTTGGTGAGTACAATGTTTTTCACATTTATAAGTCCTATATACATGATGGACTGAATAATCGACCCTGTTTTGGCACCATAAAATGCTGAATTGGCTACCTTCAAGATTTTTGATGCAATAGATTGGTCTTGTTCTATCATTTTTGAAATGTCTTCGATACTAGCATCTTCCTCCACCAAACGACTTAATTCCCTATACAGAAAGGGTATCGATGGCAATTCGTCAAGGTTATTGATCATATCCAATAAATCTTGATTCATCAAAACATCTTCAAGTTCAAATATTTTATCTATGGTCACCAGTAATTCGTTATTGTCCCAAGGTTTAAACATATACAATTTCGCCAAGTTATTTTCAAGGGCTGTATAGATTTTTTTATTATCTGTAAACCCGCTTAATGCGACTCTCAAGGTCAATGGGTGGTCTTCCTTTACTCTCTTGAGTAATTCAAATCCATCCATCTGCGGCATTCGAATATCTGTAACAATTAAGTCCACGTGATGCTCCGTCAATATGTCTAGTGCCATCTGACCTGAATCCGCGAAATAGACTTCGTGTTCAGTAGAACGAAATAGCCTTCTCAGTGATTTTAATATTTGTACTTCATCATCTACGAATAGTATTACTTTAGGCATGTGTACCCTCCTGTCTTCACACTCTCCTCCTATTATACCCAACTAAAAATAAAATAGTCTCAAAAAACTGTTTACTTTTATGAAAACATTGCGTATAATTGGTAATAATTTAATAGCAAGCATGATAACAGAGGCTGCGGTAAATCATCAGTACGAAAGGAAAGGGATTACCGCCGAAATGTGTTTTTTATTGCATTGGGCGTACATAGAATATGTGTACGACTGTCAATGGCTAGTTACCCAGCTTACCATTGGCGTGCTTTATCATGTGGGGTAAAAGGTATGCTTTTTAAAAGCAGTTGGTGCGCCCTTTTGCCCAACTGCTTTTTGTATTTTTTGAAGGAGGCATACAATGAAGTTATTTGGAACTATGGAAATAAACGATATGGGCAATTTATCAATAGGTGGCTGTGATACAGTGAATCTCGGCAAAAAATATGGTACGCCACTTTATGTAATGGACGTAACAATGATTAGAGAACACTGCCGTGCCTTCATAAAAAACTTTTCTAGTAAAAAACTCGATACTGAGGTTATCTATGCGTCTAAGGCCTTTTTGACAATTGGCATGTGCAAGTTAATCAATGAAGAAGGACTTTCTCTAGATGTGGTTTCTGGTGGCGAATTATACACCGCTATGAAAGCAGAGTTCCCAGCGGACAAAATTTATTTTCATGGAAATAATAAAACGGTTGAAGAATTGATGATGGCCATTAATTATGGTGTTCATCGCATTGTCGTCGACAATGAATTTGAATTTGAATTGCTGAACTATTTATGTGGTGAACTGGATAAAACAGTCGAAATACTGATTCGGATTAATCCTGGTATTGAAGCGCACACTCATGATTATATCCAAACAGCTCACAACGATTCCAAGTTTGGTATATCCATTCACAGTCCTGCATTGCGAACCTTGATTAACGAAATCAATGACAGTTATTTCGTTACGTTAAAAGGATTCCACTATCATATTGGATCACAGATTCTTGAGATAGAATCATTTGTAAAAGCAACTGAAGCAGCATTCGAGTTTATCGAAACAATTCACAATGAATCAAGTTTTGTCATTGAAGAAATGAACCTTGGTGGCGGATTTGGCGTTTACTACTCAGAAGAAGATATTCCACTGGATATTCCTGAATGTCTACAAGCCATTATGAAAACAGCGCTTCATGAAGCACAAGCAAGAAAGCTACACTTACCAAAACTGTTGATTGAGCCAGGTAGAAGTATTGTTGCAAACAGTGGTACAACCCTGTACAAGGTCGGCGCAACCAAAGAAACTTATGGCGGTAAGCACTTTGTCTTTGTTAATGGTGGGATGACCGATAATCCCAGAACAGCTCTCTACAACTCAGTTTATGAAGCTGTTCTTGCCAATAAGGCGACTCTAGACACCACCCAGACTTATACGGTGGCAGGGAAGTGTTGTGAATCTGGAGATGTCATCATTAAATCCATTGATTTACCAGTTGCTGAAAAAAATGACACACTGGCTGTTTTTAGTACAGGCGCCTACAATTACAGTATGGCCAGTAACTATAATCGTTTAAGAAAGCCAGCTGTTGTTTTCGTTGAAGGTGGCAAATCCACTTTAGTGGTAAAACGTGAAACATACGAGGATTTAATACGAAATGATATAGGATAGGACGTGATGAAATGGATAGCACTTATGTATTAAAATACGGTGGTACCTCTGTCGGGTCCATCGATAAAATAAAATCAATTGCCAAAAGGCTTATCGAACGCCATTTAGCTGGTGACAACTTAATCGTAGTCGTATCGGCTATGGGAAAAACTACAGATGACCTAGTAAAAAAAGCTTACGCTGTAACTGATGAACCCTGTACAAGAGATTTGGATATTTTAATGGCAACTGGCGAACAAGTGACCATCGCCCTACTGAGCATGGCGATAAAAGAGCTGGGTCAAGATGCCTTGGCACTCACAGGCTTTCAAGCTGGTATAAAGACTGATGCCGCTCATACAAACGCAAGAATATCAAAGGTGAAAACTGAGAAAATAGAAGCAGGATTGGCCGACGGGAAAATCGTCGTGGTCGCTGGATTCCAGGGAATCAATGAGCATGGAGACATTACAACCCTCGGTCGAGGTGGGTCGGATACATCAGCAGTATCCATAGCAGCGACCTTAAATTGTCCTTGTGAGATCTATACGGATGTAGATGGCATATATGCCATCGATCCGAGGATATTTCCTCAAGCGAAAAAACTAGGCTGTATAACCTATGAAGAAATGTTGGAGATGGCCAGCCGTGGTGCAAGAGTTTTGGAAACCCGCTCAGTCGAATTAGCACATAAATACAATGTCCCTCTGTATGTAGGTGAAGCACATACCTCAGAGCGTAATGGAACAATCATAAAAGAATGGAGTGAAGATATGGAAAGCAAAGTCGTAACAGGTGTCGCTATAGAAGAAAGTTGTTTAATGGTCTCTCTTAATTTGGTCCCTTATGGTCCAGCAAATATCGCTAAAATATTCGAACAGATTGCATCGGAAAATATCAATATTGATATGATCAGTCAGACCGCTCCTTACGATAGTTTTGTAAGCGTTTCATTCTCTTCATACGAATCAGAAAAGCACAAGATCAAGGCGATCATCGAGGAATTAAAAGAAGATATGCCGACAATCGATTATATTATTGATGACAGCATTATCAAGTTGTCTGTCGTAGGCATCGGTATGGTTAGTCAATCTGGTGTCGCTTCCGCACTGTTCAGTATCTTATCAAGCAACGATATTGAATTTTATCAGGTAACAACCTCTGAAATCAGTATTTCATACACAATCAACAGCTATGACAAAGATCGTGTTGTCGCACTTATTTCAGAACAATTTGACCTATAAATGTATATGATGTAACGCGTGTTACATGCAATATAACCCAGTAATACCCTTTTATAAATGTTAAATGCCAGTCACCCTAACCAAGTGACTGGCATTTTGCTTTCAAAAAATACAAGAGCAATCACTGAGCGTGATTGCTCCTATAATTTGAGGGGAAAGTGCTATGCAGCTACTGTTGCGCTGCTTTTTTTCTTCTTTTGAATTAGGATTACACCTACTAGAAGTGCTGCACCTACTGCATTTGCCATTAAGCTTGTTGTTACAAGTGCAATACCACCTGCAGCAAATACGATTCTTTCAACTGGATTCATATCATTTGAGAAGAATCCTGTTAATGCCGAAGCAACTGCGATAATACCAATTAAAGACGTTATAACAATAAAGATCAATTGAAGGAACGTTACGTCAATCAGTAGTAATTGCGGACTATATACAAAGATGTACGGAATAATGAATGCTGCGATAGCAAGTCTTGCCGCCTGTACACCAGTTTTCATTGGTTCTGATTTCGCTACCCCAGCTGCCGCTACAGCCGCTAAACAAACTGGCGGTGTAACATCTGCAATAATACCAAAGTAGAATACAAACATATGTGAAGCGATCATTGGAACACCTAGCATTAATAAAGCAGGTGCAGCAATTGTTGATGTAATTACATAGTTTGCAGTTGTCGGTACACCAATACCAAGAATCAGTGATGTTAACATCGTAAAGAATAATGTCAGCATTAAGTTACCGTTTGCAATACTTACAAGGATAGAACCCATCTTAAGTCCTAGACCAGTCTGTGTTACAACACCGATAATAATACCGGCACATGCACATGCTGCGATTACCGTAATAGCACTTCTTGCACCATTGATTAATCCATCTACAATATCACGGAAACTTAATCTTGTATCTTTCTTGAAACCTGCACAGATAATTGAGGCTGCAATAGCGCCAAGTGCCGCTCTAATCGGTGTATAACCTGAAACAAGTAAATAAATAACCAATATAATTGGAATCAGTAAATGACCACGATCTTTCATAATCTTACCTAACTTCGGTAAAGACTCTTTCGGCATTCCCACAAGACCAAGTTTCTTTGCTTCAAAGTGAACTCCAGCCCAAACACCAAAGTAGTAAAGTAATGCAGGAATTGCTGCTGCTGCAATTACATGTACATATGGTGTATTCGTGAATTCTGCCATCAGGAATGCTGCTGCCCCCATGATTGGTGGCATCAACTGACCGCCTGTTGAAGCTGTCGCTTCTACGGCACCAGCAAACTCATCTTTGTAACCAAGTTTTTTCATCATTGGAATAGTAAAACTACCAGTACCAACAACGTTTGCTACCGAACTTCCTGTCAATGTACCCATACACCCTGATGAAATAACAGCAACTTTTGCTGGACCACCTGCTGCACCACCTGCAACAGCGTTGGCCATATCGATGAAGAATTCACCCATACCTGTTTTTTCAAGATATGCACCAAAGAGTAAGAACATAAAGATAAATGTTGATGATACACCAATTGGAATACCAAAGATACCTTCAGTCGTATAGAATAAATGCTGTACCAAGTCTTCAAATCCAACACCTCTATGTGCAAGAGCGCCTGGAATTTTCGGTCCAAGTAATGCATACCCGATAAACATTGTTGCAATAATAACCATCGGCCATCCGATAACACGTCTAGCCGCTTCTAAAACCAACCCGATTGCCAGTAACCCAACAAGCATATCGACTGTTGTTACTCGACCCGCTCTATAAACAAGCGCTTCGTAATTCACAAATACATACATACAAGCACTTGCTGCCGCTATTGCAAATCCAATATCAACAGGGTGCATACTGTGTCTTGACCAACTTTTTCTCATAGGATATAGCAAATATACAAGCGTTAAACCAAACGCCAAGTGAACAGATCTTTGTAATAAAGCATCCATCACACCGAAAATACCAGTATATAACTGGAATAATGAAAAACATATTAAAATTGCAGTAATGACTTTACCTGCAATACCCTTAAGCTCTCTATAGTCAGACCCTTTGTCGTATTTTCTTAGTAAATCTTGAGCATCTGATGATGATGTTGCATCAACAAATTCCTCGTGCAAAGATTTTTCTTGATCCATTTAGTACTCCTCTCAAAGTGTCTATTTTTCTTATTTAACTTCCATCACAATAAATTATTTGAATGAATATCCCTGCTTTGCAGTGATTCTAATTGCGTCTTCTGGTGTCGTAATTAAATCTATTAATTGGTACGTCTCACCACCTACTTCAATCCAATGATCCGGTATAGGTGATATGATCATATTGATTGATGCCATTGTTCTGTCAACATAAAGAATAAATTTCCCATCTACAATTTCAAATTCCCAGTCTTCTCGTTGACTATAGGGTAGCCCCACCCCAAAAGACTCATAAATGGTCTTTTGGAGGTTGAGCTGTTGTTGATTATCAATAAAAAAATACTCTTCCGCAGGCGTCAACAGTACAGAATGAATGTACCCCAACACAAATGTATTGTCCGGTGCAGGAATTTCCGTAATCTTTCCTGAGATGACGTCTTCTATGACGAGAATATTGGTTTTCTGTATGGTACTACTAATAAATATTCCGACTATCAAGCAAAGTAACGCTACACCGATGATGATCCTACGAACATTTTTCATTATTCGATAACGCCTGCTTCTTTAAAGTACTTTGCAGCACCTGAGTGAAGCTCTACTGACATACCGTCGTTAGCAGTTTCAGCAACGATGTATTTACCAACGTTATGAGCCGCTACAACTCTATCATGATTTTCATAAATTTGCTTAGTTAATTCATAAGCTAAATCTTCATCTAAGTTTGAAGATACCGCTAACATTGACTTAACTGTTAATGTTTTTACATCTTCAGTTTGTCCTTTGTAAGTGTCTGCAGGAATAACAAACTCAGTAAAGAACTTGTAATCTTTTAATAATTGCTCAGCTACAGCGCCGTCGATAGCAACTACGTTTACTGTATGTTGTGCAGATAAATCTTGGATAGCTGCCGTTGGAATACCAGCAGTTAAGAATGCTGCGTCAACTTGCTTATCTTTTAATCCTGAAGATGCTTCAGAGAAAGATAAGAACTTAGCGTCGATATCGTTTTCAAAATCCATACCTGCTGCTGCGATAATTTGTCTTGCATTTGCTTCAACACCTGAACCGATTGCGCCTACTGCAATTTTCTTGCCTTTAAGGTCAGCAACAGTCTTGATGTTTTCGTCAGTAGTTACGATTTGAAGTGGTTCAGCATACATAGTCGCAAGACCTCTGATTTCTTCAAAAGATTCACCATCAAACATTACTTCACCTCTTGAAGCATACCAAGCAACGTCATTTTGAACGATTACTACTTCAACTTTTCCGTCCTTAAGTAAGTTGATGTTTGCTACAGATGCACCTGTCGATTGAGCAGTTGCGTTGATGCCTTCAATTTTATTGTTCCAGATCTCAGCGAATGCACCGCCAAGTGGGAAGTAAGTTCCCGCTGTACCACCAGTACCGATATTAACGAATACTGTTTCCGCTGGAGCCGCAGCGCCCTCTTCTGACGCTGGACTTGAACATCCTGCAAATGCGAACATTGCAAGTACTGCTACTAACAATAATGCTAAATTTCTTTTCATTTTGTTTCCCCCTTTAAAAAAATAATGAAGCTAAAAGTTCACTCTATGAACATTTACCCTCATTATCCTTTACTAACTACAAAAACCTACAGTTTCCTACAACATTTTTTAAATTTTCGAAACATTTAGAATCTCCTGTGCAATTCTCACCGTCTCTCTTGCGTCTTTTGCATAGAAATCCGCACCGATTTCATCAGCATATTCCTGAGTTAAAACAGCACCTCCAACAAGTACTTTTGTATTGATATCCTCATCATTTGAAAGCGCCTGTATCGTCCTTTCCATAAAGGGTACAGTCGTCGTCATTAGTGCCGATAGTCCAACGAGTTTGACATCGTGCTCCTTTGTCGCCTCTACAATTTTCTCCGCTGGAACATCCTTACCTAAGTCGATTACTTCAAATCCGTAATTTTCTAACAGTATCTTAACAATATTTTTACCGATGTCGTGGACATCCCCTTCGACGGTGGCCAAAATGACCTTTCCTTTTGAAGTTACTTCCATTTTCTGTTCGCCGAACGCCGCCTTAACAGCCTCAAATGATTCCTTAACAGTCTCTGCACAGCGTAAGAGTTGCGGTAAAAACAATTCACCCACTTCGAATTTTTTACCCACGTAATCAAGGGCTGGTATCAATTCGTTATCGATGACATCATCAGGTGTTCTTGTCTTTAACAAGATTTTTGTTTTTGTAAGGGCCTCTTCCTTCAATCCATCGATGACAATTTCTTTTAATGATAAAACAGACTTTTCCTCTTGCTGGCGTTCAACAAGGTTACCATATTTATTCAGGAATGTATCCCCTTTGATTTCTTCATTCTTAAAAAATCGAACGCCATATATAGATTTTTGCAACTCCTTACATGTCGGATCCGTTATCGGTGCATCCAGGCCATGGGCAAATGCCATAGTCAAGTACACACTGTTTAGAATATCTCTTGTCGGTAATCCAAATGAGGCGTTGCTCGCGCCAAGTGTCGTCAGCACTCCTAGTTCTTCTTTAACCCGTTTCAGTGCTGTAAACGTGTCATTTGCCGCCGTCATGTCACTGGCTGCTGAAAGTGTCAAACAGTCTACGATGAACTTTTCTCGAGGAATTCCATAGGCAACACCGGCATCAATGATTCGCTTGGCAATATTAAACCGATCTTCTGCAGTTTCCGGTATTCCATTTTCATCAAGGGCCAATGCAATAACCATGGCCCCGTATTTCTTCGCGATAGGGAATATACCATCCATGCTGGACTGTTTTCCGTTGACCGAATTGATGATTGGTACACCTGCATAAAGACGGATCGCTCTTTCCAAAGCCGCAGGTTTCGTATTATCAAATTGAATGGGACAATCGATGATGCCTGAAAAAGATTTGACTACCTCTTCAAGTATCTTTTTGTCATCCCCACCTTTGACGCTGATATTGACGTCTAACACTTCTGCGCCTGCTTGCTTTTGGGTAATCGCTTCTTTGATCAAAACTTCGTATTGTTCCTTTTTGATTGCCTCTCTCAATATCGGTTTTCCAGCTGGATTGATACGTTCCCCAATAATCGTAATACCTTTATTCATATCGATGGTTTTCGTTGAGGAGGAAACCTTACGACCTGGCTTTTGCTCTCTTTTAATCACAGTCTTATCTGCGATTAAAGTTTTTAGTAATTCAATGTAAGCTGGTGTCGTCCCACAACATCCCCCTACAATTCCAACACCCATGTCTACATAGACTGCCATCGTCTCAGCAAACTCATCTTTAGCAACATCATAGGTCGTTTTGCCATCGACGATACTCGGCATGCCGGCATTCGGTTGAATGACAATTGGTGACCTTGCATGTTTAATAAATGCCTTAACGATTGGCTCTAGCTGGGTCGGGCCAAGCGAACAATTCATTCCGATGCCGTCAACACCTAATCCTTCAATGATATTGATCATTGTTTCGGGATCAGTGCCATTTAGTGTTCGGCCATCTTCCTGAAAGGTCATTGTACATAGCACTGGCAGGTCTGTATGTTCTTTAAAAGCCAAAACAGCGGCCTTTGCTTCCAGCACATCCGACATGGTTTCAATCAAGACGCCATCAAATGCATAGGTTTTGGATTGAATTGCCACTTCCTTATAACACTCATAGATCGCATCAAAACTTGCATCTCCTATGGGTTCCAACAATTTACCCGTTGGACCGACATCCAAGAAGATTTGTTTGTCTGGCGCCCCTTTTTTTGCATTGTCATAAGCAGCGTCCATTACTTCTTTTAAAGAATAAGGACATTCAGACAATTTTATAGGATTTGCACCAAATGTATTTGTACAAATAATATCCGATCCTGCCGCTGCGTATTCTTGATGAATTTGTTGAATTACTTCCGGCACTTCTATTCCAAATTCCTCAGGCAGTTTCCCAACCCCTTCAACTCTTGAAAATAATAAATTGCCCATGGATCCATCCAGCATCCATAGTTTCTTTCCTAATTCTTTAATAGCCACAATAATCGCCTCTCTCTCTTTTCTTACATCTATTTCTAATCAAGCAACTGTCACAATTCGAATACGTCGTCTCAAAAGGCGTATCATATACGCCGATAACTGCTGTCACTGATTTTTTAGGAAGTAATATGCCAGAGTCACTTACCGTTAATCCAATCTGTTTCTGACTCTGTAATTCCTGTAGAATATCCTTTTGCATGGATAGTGGCATATCACCATATCCTGGACTATACCGCGGTGACAGGTAATGTCCTTTAAGCGGTTCCGTTAGAGCAATCGTCTCCATCCATAGATTCAAATGTTCCTCTATAACCACCATGGCCGCCGTGTCTATAAGCACTGCACTTGAAATGCTCATAATCCCTTCTTTTCTTATTAAAGTATCCACTCGACTGCCCAGTGTTGTGGCGCAAAGTATCAGCTGGCTTGGTGCCCCTAAAAAACGCTTGATACTTGTACCGATAAGAATTTTATCATGAATAAATTGACTATGCTCTTTATTATTCAAGTCAAACACTTTATAAAGGACTTTGTCTTTCGAAATGGTCTCTAACGCACCAAGGGCTTTTTTCACTAAATCATATTCTATTTTATATGCGCTTGGGTCAGTTAGGTCATTATGATTAAACCCTAATGCCGCAAGTACTTTTTCCACAGTTTCATGAGTCATATTATCAATCCTTCTATATTCAAAAACTAGAAAACTCCCTGTCTACGACAGAGAGTTATAATCATAGACCTTATCAATAATCGTGGGACCACCTTACTAAAGTAGGTTGGTACAGGATCAACGAGCGAGTTCTCTCCCCTGTTCTGGATAAGCAGTATTTAATTATTTCTAACATGTTACCATACGACTTCATAAATCGCAACATTTAATTTCTTAAATAAATCAGCATTTGCATGGCAAGCATCAACATCATTATGATCAATAGGAACACAAAATTCCCGCGAACAGCCCGTTTTTGCTTGACCACACGCCTGATTTTTAGTCCCCTTTCAAAAGCTGAATACCTTGGGTTAAAGTCATTGACTGGTCCAGTCAGGATTCCCGCTTGATAATCTTTCATCATTTCATCACTAATCATATGATATTTTTCCGGAACTTCTATCTGATAACGATTGCCCTCCTCAATACTTTTAAAAGGGATTTCGTGATCATATAATAATTTTTCATATTCAAATAATGCCTCTTTTGATACTGTAATCAAATAGATCCAGTCATACCCAAAATTCGCCATAATGCCTCTCTTCTATATATACATTTCCATTTCGCCTGCTTTTGCCAATAATCCGTATAAGCCGCCAGTGTGAATGAATAAAATCTTATTGTACTGATTAAAAGTCCCTTTTTCACATTCTGCAACCAGTCCCTTCATTGCTTTTCCGGTATACACTGGGTCTACAAGCAATCCTTCTAAGGAGCCAACCTTCTTGATAAATTCAAAATCCTCTGGCTTATTTAATGCGTAGCCTTCCCCTTGGTAGCCATCGATTATCTTTATCCACTCTTCCGGTACCACTGCTGGTACATCAACATAGGCATTTGCTTCTTCGATAACTTCTAGAGTTCTATTCAAGAAATAGTCATGATCAGCAGCGATATTGATACCATATACATCTCCCTTGTACCCATAAGCCTCTTTACCAAGTAACAGGCCAGCATAAGTGCCAGCAGAACCTACCGTTACCACAACTGCATCATAGGTGTGTCCCTCATTCATTTCTATAATTTCTTTCATACAGTTTTTATACCCAAATGCTCCAATACCGTTGGATGCCCCTGTTGGAATAGTGTAAGGCTTATACCCTTCCTTAATATATAGCGCCGCATATTTAGGAAACAACTCTTCCATGGTTTTATCGATGTCTTCAGGTGCAATCATATGGATTGTAGCACCAAACAACTCATCCATCATATGATTTCCAACCCGTGTGCCATCGTCAACACCTCGGAGTAGCAATACAACTCTTATGCCTAATTTAGCCCCGATTGCCGCTGTTGCACGACAATGATTTGATTGAATACCACCACAGGTAATCAATAAATCGCACCCCTCATCCTTGGCTTCCTCTAATGCGTATTCCAATTTTCTTATTTTATTACCGGATACTTCAATACCTGAAAAATCATCTCTTTTAATATGTATTTCTGGACTTTTACTATTTGTTTCTCTAATAAGTTCCGTCAACTTATTTAACGGTTGCACAGGTGTTGGTAAATTGGCAAAGTTTAATTTTTTGGGTTCCATTATTTCGTCCTCCCTCTTGTGTCTTCTCATTTTTTTCTTCTTATATTATATCAAAAGGCTGATGACTTTGCTATTTTCGAATATTCCGTATGCATTGCCCATGAAAAAAGAGAAGCCTTGGCTTCTCTTTTTTCTGGATTAATGAATTGGTTTGTAAAGATTATTGAGTCACATGTGCTAGTAGTTTGGAGAGTGAGTTGACATAGTTGCCGAACTCGTTATCGTACCAGCCCATGATTTTCGCGTGTGTAATTGGCATTTTGCCATCTGTTACTTCTGCAACTGTTTCAAAACCTTCTATAATAACAGATGCGCGTTCGCCTCTGAAATCGCTTGAAACATTTTGCTTGTCGCTATAGTGTAAAAGCGCTCTTTGTCCATTTTGTGCCGCATGGCGATAAATGTCATTCAATTCTTCAGCCGAAACCGCCTTTTCCATTGTCAATGTCAATGAAATAAGTGATACCGTATTCGTCGGTACACGGATAGAATCCGCCATGAATGGAATGTCCTTAAGTTCTGGCAGTACAACTTTTAACGCCTTCGCTGCACCAGTAGAAGTGATAATGATGTTGTTCATCACTGATCTGTTTCTTCTTAAGTCTTTCGCCCCTTTGCCAGGAACACCATCCAGTACCATTTGGTTGTTTGTTGCCGCATGAATCGTTGACATACAAACCGATAAAATCTTGCCTACTTTCTCATTATCGATCAGTGGCTTCATCATATGTGAAAGACCAGTCGTCGTACAACTAGCTGACGACAGAATCTTATGTTTACCTAATTCTACTTCATCGTGGTTGATACCATAAACAACCATTTTAGCATCTTCCGGAATTTCTGCACCTTTATCCAACTTAAATGGCGCACTACAAATTACCGTTTCAGCACCAGCCTCCAAGTGACCACGTACACTGCCTTTTGGTGCATCTGCAGGTGTGTTTGGATTTAAGAAGACACCAGTACAATCTACAACAGTTTTAACGTCATGTGCTTTCCAGTTGATGTCTTTAGGATTTCTAGCCGTCGTAAGTACTTTAACGACACGTCCGTTGATTTTAAAAATCCAGTTTTCAGCATCAGTAATTACAATCTCACTTGTTTGTCCAGAGTATCCATATAAAAATCTATCTAAATTGCCATAGGTAGAATCTGATTTGATAAATTCAACAAAGTCCTCAATACCACTTCCGATTTCACGACCAGCATTAATTACATAGCCATCAAATGCATTGATACTTAATTGATTCCAAAAGGTAAGTTTCCCTATTCTCCCCATACCGTTAATTCCTAAAATCGTCATTGCATCCTCCTTGTAAATAAGCGGTATCGTTTTTGTCCCGCTCAAACAATTAAGATTGTACAGCATTTCGATTTAATTGTGAACCCCTTTTTTAAAAATTAATTTTTTGTCAAACAAAAAAACAGACTTAATGCTGTTACACACAAGTCTGTCACTAGTATTGGTCAATTAATTTCTCAATCAACTTTTTATTCAACATTGCTTTTTCTTTAAACATATCACGTCTTTCCAGTATTTTTTCAGTTGCTTCATCAAGATTATTCTCTAACAATTCAACGCCTTCCATCAGTTTTTTTGCAGTGATGGTATCAAAACGTCCCGCATTAAAAATATCTGCTTCACTGGAAAAACTCGCAATTTTAGGATCATACTCGATTGCTACAGATGGGATTCCAAGATTTGTCGCAAAGATCAAACTGTGTAACCGCATTCCGACAAATATTTGACAATCTTGCATATGTGTCAAAATTTCATCAGGATCTTTTGCCCCCCTGATCAACCGACACTCCTGTTCCATCCGATTCATGACTTCTTGAGATACCTGTTCATCATCAGGTTGTTTCATTGGATAAAAGCGTACTTCATAACCCTCTTCAACCATTTGATCTGCAAATTTCGCTACTTCTTTTAGAAATAAATCGTCAAATTTCCATGGTCGTAACGAGATACCCATTACTTTTTTCTTTTCAGACAGCGGTTTTATGGGGCCATTCATCAAAAAGGTAATATCTGATGACGACACAATCTCTCTGTCAATACCAATAGCTCTCATTTTTTCGAGGGCGCCTTCATCACGAACGGAAACTGCATCTACTTTGTTGAGGATCCACTTCACAAGCCGTTGATTGCGTTCATCATTAACCGGTCCAAACCCATTGGCTATAATGGCTACAGGTTTCCTAAATACTTTTGCAATCAAAATAATCCCAAGATAATATAACAAGGACTTCGAACTGGTCACATCTTGCAGCAAAGAACCACCACCAAAAACGACACAGTCCACATGCCATATCTTGTGAACCAGCTTTAGAAGAGACTTACGGCTAAATCCCTTTACCCCTAGGACTTCCTCTGTATATTTAACATTATATGATAGGGCTTCTACGGTTATAGATGGATCCACTTCATTGAAGAGTGTCGCTACACTTTTTAGCAGCGCCTCATCCCCCATATTCTTAAATCCGTAGTACCCACAAATGAATACATTCTTCATAAAACTTTTCTCCGTTTACTTCTCTGTTTCAATACTATAAATGACTGCTGAGAAGTTACTTATACGTGACGTAATCTCCTGCTTTTCTCCAATATGAATATCATTGTTATTCACGTTTATTTCAAGATCATTCCACGTACCTGTCGCCTTAACAGTGATCAATAAATCAAATCTGTCTGGAATATCACTGTACACAAATTCACCCTCACTGTTGGTTGTTGATATCTTTGATTGGGTCATACTTTTATCAACAACTGGTCCGATAACCGCACGACTGTCTTCATCAAAAAATATATCCCCGATGGATACCCCTTCAACCGATACATCTTTGATCCCGTTGATGCTATAAGTTATAAGGACTTCTCCACCTTGGTCAGCGGAAAGTTTATTCACAATGTTCCCAATGTCTTTATACTTCAGAACGCCGATAACGCCCACAACCAATACAATCACAATTAATAAATCAATCACATTAACGAGACCGAACAACTTGCCCTTTTCATTCACTATTTTCATGTATTTGCCTCCTATAATGCTTTATATACTTCTATGGTTTCTTTTACAATTTGATCGATACTATACTCTTCAAGAATCCGCTCTCGTCCCCAAGCACCTAGGTCATTTCTATTTTTATCAGATGCCATCAGGTCCTCAATAATCTTAATGAATCCTGTTTCTTCAAAATTCATATCACTCGTTCGCCCTGTAAAATTAGAGCCCTTGGCATGTTGATAGTTTTCCTGAGACAGCAAGCCCTCATACCCTTCACCACCGACGAGAACAACTGGTTTCCCACAAGACATCGCTTCCATTGCAACGCGGGATACACATACCACGGCATCCATGGCATTCATCAGTTCCGGTATATCCATTCTCTTACCGAGTATCTGTATTTCAATACGCTTTTCACCGTGTTCATCTGCAAGTGATTTAGACAACTGATTAACTTCCGTAACCACTTGATTAAAGGAGTCACCATCACCGACGATTAACAACTTAATATTTTTGTCCACTTTGTAAGCATAAGTCGCCAACATTTGAGCAACTTTTACTGCCCTTTCGGCAAGTACCCCTTCCATTCGACTGATGTAACCAATTGTAAACACATCATTCGATGAAGGTTTTGGTGCAAATTTTTCTACATCAATACAGTTTGGAATCACCGTTATTTGATCTTTGGAGACATTGTATTCATTGATGACATATTGTCTGATGTCATCGCTGATACAAATAGTTTCTTTCCCAAAAATGGACAACCATTTATAGGAATTTGCTTTATACATGGCATGGACAGTCGTCATAAATTTGATTTTCGTCAATACTGATACAATACCACCAATTAATGATGGTATACGTCCATGACTATGGATAATTTCTATATTATGCGTTTTTACCGCGCCTCGCATGGCCATAATCGATTGAGCAATTGCGCTTGGCGACTTAAGTCCAAGTGGTGCATAGACATGTGTTATGTTTGCTTCTCTTAATTCCTCTTCATAAATACCACCTGAAGAAACAACAACAACTTTATGACCACTCTTTTTTAATGCCTTTGCTAAGGTTACTCCATGGGTTTCAGCCCCACCTATATCGATGCCCATTAGCGCTAAGAGAATATTCATTTTATCACCTTATTACCTTTTACTTTATTCTATTGCCTCTAATTGATTTGCCTTAATAATAAGTCCAACAATTACCCAGAACAACAACATAATTTTACTGTAATACAATATATGCTCAGCAAACCCGTGAAGTAATATACCACAGAACCCTGCCGTCAATGCTGCGGCGTATAGACGCACAACAACTGTTTTGCTTGTTTGTGCCGTATCCATGCCGTCTTTAAATACCACAAAACACCATGTCAAAAATAGAATCAGACCAATAAATCCGAATTCCACTAAAGTCTGGATGTAGGTATTATGCGCATGATAAGGCGCCATGTTCTTCATGTAATATGGCGTAATGGCACGAAAGGCCAAATAGCCAGTTCCAATCCCCGTTACGAAAAAGTCGTTGATAATTTCAAAAGAACTTTTCCATAAATTATAACGATATAAGTTCGAACTATCACTTAAACTTCCTATGGTGCTGATTCTATTTAGAATAGATTCCGGCAATAACGGAATTGCACCAATACCGCCTAGAATCATCGGAATGATAAATTTCATATTCACGAGTAATGTAAATACAACAACTGCCAGTGCAAAGCCCAACCATCCCGCTCTAGAAGCAGTCATCAATAATGCCGCCAACATCAAACCACCTGGCACAACATAAAAAAAGCCCCGCAACCATTTGTGTTCGGATAAATTCTCAAGCCCTCTTGCAGCCACCAGCGGTAACATCAGGATTAAATATTCAGCAAAAATATTTGGATTTTCGAAGGTCCCAAATACACGAACCGTCAGTCCGATATTCTGTGAAGTATCTACCCAACCACTCCCCATTGGAACACCGACAATATACTGATAAATGGCATAAATCGAAACCAAGGCCCCTGCCCCGATCAACCCATCAAATATCAGCTTATAATCCTTTTTTCGAAGGGGACTGTTGATAATCATGAACATCATTAATAAGCCGCCTGTATGAATGGCTAAGTCTCTCATACTGCCACCTGGATTAATTGACAAGATACTATTGATACTCAGCATCAAGAAATAAAACAGTGCAAGCACAGTCGTCTTTGTTACTGTAAACTGATTATTCCCTTTAATCGCGCTACTTATTATAAACAGACAAAAAAGGCCAAATGCCATCACTAGGGATAATTGTTTGCCAACAAAAGGCACAAAAAAACCAAAACCGCATATCAGTATTCCTTCTATGGAGACACCTTTTAAAATGTATTTTATAAGTTTAATAACCAGACTGTTATCTATCCAATCCCCTATATTGCTCTTATCGATAAGGGCAACCAAATAGCTATTTTCTTTACTACGTGTATAAACACTGTTAAGCGTATCAATAAGCCATTTGTACAATGCGCTTATTTTTTTCATAAAAAAAGGATGTTCCTTTTCTTCTATTCGTTTATGTGTCAATAGAGGATACAAAATGCTGTATCTGAAAATCTCACTTAAAAAAATGAACAATTTATCGATCACACGTCTGACCATGCTATGTTCATAAATTGACCAAATGAAGTTACAGCTACTCAGTATGGCTCTAATCACTAGACTATTTTCTACCATGTGTCACCTTATTCCATATCAAATTGATCGATTAACGTATTGAATACATAAATTCTAGATTTCAAACGATTTTTTTGACCGATATACACTGAATTACCACTGACCATCACACCACTGTCATCTACTTTTACTTCTGCCTCTACAACAAACTTGAGGTCATAGACTCCAGGTAATGCCATATAATGGTTTCGACCATCCTGCAATGTCACCAATTCCATATGCGGTACTTTTTCCATAGACTTGACCACACCAAAATCGGAGCCCTTTACGGAAAACACGAGGGCATCCCCTTCTTTTACTTGTGCAATCAATCCTTCGGATACTTCTTCAGCGATCAATGTAATGTCCATTGTTTCTAAATTTGTTACTGCTACTTTTTCAAACTTGTTGACTCGCGTCATTCCACCGATAATAAATGCTACTACTATCAGCAACAACATTAAATCTAATAGATTTATCAAGCCAAACACACGTTTTTTCGAATCTAATATCATGGGTTCACTCCTGTTAGTTTATCTTAATACCGTCCTTCATTTTATCATAAATCAACGCTTTTTCCTAAAGCCTTGGACTTTTTTTATAGCTCGTCCCGTCCAGGTTGTATAGTCTTTTTGATAAACTTCCTTTGCAAGTTCAACAAAGGGGTCCATATGACGTTTGATATAAGCGTTAATCCCTTCTTGTTTTATACCTGTCAATGTTTCTGAATAGCTTCTAAAAACGTATGCATCAAGCAATTCGTAATTCGCCATCATGAAAGACTTCGTCGAATTCGCCGTTTTTGAACCATATAATTTAAGTGCATCAGCACTCATCAATCCACTCAGTGTCTCCATAGAGACTTTTTCCTTTTCCGCGAGACTTTTCATCTCAGTCCATACACTGTCCATCAAACCGTTGATTTTCTTACTTTCATCCCCTAAATCCGTATATGCTTCAGAAATTTCCTTTACGCACTTCTTCAAATCTTTTATGGCCATAGGTGGTAAATCCAAGGTATCCGCCGATACTTCAGAGGCTTTTTGTAAGGCGTTCAAGAGTTCTTGAATGGAATCTATGCCTTCTTCTGATTCAATTGCACCGTTCTCCATCAAATGTTTTTTCAAGGTGTCCATATAAACATCACTGCCTTTGGTAACATCACTGATAACAGCAAATACCCAAAGTGGCGAAAAGCGTATCGTAAATAAACCAAGGGCCTCAATCGAATTCCCTGCCAACTTACGAATCATAAAATCATCAGATAATTCATGAATATCTTCAATTGTTTCCTTGTCCATTTCCAGCACTTTATCCACAATGAAACTGCGCATCATGCCGTAGGAAACCTTATAAAACGATGTTTGTTTCAGTGATTTAGGTAATGCTGTATGTATGCCTAAATCGATAATGCCGACACCATAGGAAAGAAGCGCCCGCAGCGTTCTCTCTGGCAATGTTGCAATATATTGTTTGTCCAACTCTTTTTTGTCATGGATCTTCTTCGGTTGTCTTCTCTTAAATTTCAACTTTGGTTTTTTCATTTCTAAACACTCCAGACATTAACCTCAACCAAGTGTCCAACACCTTTTATCTCCAAATCCTTAAATTGTTCAAATTGTTGTAATTGTAGATAATCCCCTTCAAATAACATGATACTATGATTCCCCACAGTTAATTCCACTCTACCTTTTGCACAATAGACATCTCTTGCATCAATCGTTTCATTGACTTTATCCCATCTAATAACGGTCCTTCCATCACAAGGATGATGAATCAACCTGCCCTCTAACGCCCCTTGCAGCATTAAGTTGAAATCTACTACCGGACTTGCACTGATACTGCGTGTCCTAAAGTCTCCCATAAACGTATCCTGCTCAAAAGCACCCAACTGCTTTTCATATTGTCCTTTGTGAACGAGCTTCATCTCACCTTCAAGAATCATCAAGTGGCGCTTGACGCCAGGTAGTGGTGTAAAGTCAGACTCTGTCAACTCAACGGTTGCAGAACTTACTCTAAAATCAAATGTCCTTTTGCCATAATCTGCATTTTCCGGTGCAATGACCAATTCTGTCGTTGTACCACCTGACCAGGTTGTTTTTTTAAATGTGTCTTTTCTCAATATGTTCATAACTACCTCCAGCTATTATAATCTTACGCTTCTTTCTTATAAAATACCATTAAAATACCATTACAAATCGCTTAATCCATTATTTTTTATGTGAATTGTAAAATTTAATGGGTATGAGATACTGCAAGGAGGTGTGTATAATTGAACAGTCAAAAGTTAAGTCAATATATAGCTATATTTTTTATAGGATTAATCTTAGTATTCATGACTGGTATTTATACCCTTCAGCGTATTGATGATTGGAATAATAAAATGTCATCAGATATTGCTGAAAACGTTATTGATACAAAAAAGATGATTATCAAAGGACATATTGACCGAACAATCAATCAATTGGAGATTGAAAAGGATGAAATTACTGTAGATTTACATACTCAAGCAGAGTTATTTAACATAAAGCTTGCAAATATGCTTGCCCAAAATAAGACATTCACTTCTGAGTGTATTGGAAAAATAGATGTAATCGCTGATGCTTATAAACCAATACATTATATTCTTTTTAATACTGATGACAATAGTATTTTATATGCGTCTGAAGAAAATATATCGAATCCTTCAACCCATGCAGAAAATACTGTAATCAGTGTCCAGACACCAATCAACGACATTACAGTTATTACATATGCAACGAATCAAATCGTAGACACCATCGTCAAAGACCGAATGGCACATCACATACGTAACATCCGACTTCAAGACGATGGGTATATATGGGTGAATGAAGTCATTAACTACGATGGTGGACAAGATTATGCCATTAGACGTGTACATCCTAATTTGCCGGAAACTGAAGGTATCTTGCTATCAACTGAAACACAGGATATTAAAGGTGGTAAACCTTATCTGATAGAATTAGAGGGCATAAAAGAAAATGGTGATGTTTTCTTCACCTATTACTTTAAAGAGCTGAACAGTAATGAAATTAGCCAAAAAATAACCTATGCGAAACTCTATGAACCTTACAACTGGATTATTGCAACTGGCGTTTACCTAAACGATGTCAATATGATGATAGACGAAAGACAGGAACAACTCCAGTATTTTAAAACCATCAAATTCATTTTATTCACACTCTCCGCTATTGTCATTGGATTACTGATTTTTGGTTGGCGGTTCTTGATTCTATTTAATAAAACTAAAATAGAAGAGCAAGCACTTCTAGAAAATGACATGAGTCTCATCGAAGGGCAATTAAAGGCAATCAGTGAAATAGCTTATCAGGATCCGCTTACGAGCCTTTATAACAGGCGAGCAATGCTGCTTCGGCTGACAGAGGAACTATCTAGTAGCGAACGACACCATTACTATTCATCTGTCATCTTATGTGATATAGACTATTTCAAGAATATCAACGACACTTATGGGCATGACGTCGGTGATGAAGTCCTTCGAAAAGTTGCACTCTTCTTACAAGCCCACGTCAGAAAAGAAGACACCATCGCAAGGTGGGGTGGAGATGAGTTTCTTATACTGTTGACACATACAGCCATCGACTCTGCAGAGCTGGTTGCAGACAATTTACGCTTGTTGTTTCAGGCCCATGATTATAGTCATCTAATGGATGGGAAAACTTTTACCTTGTCTTTCGGATTAACGACCTCCACAGAATCAGACAGCTGTGAAGATCTTGTAAAACGAGCTGATTTAGCCCTGTATGAAAGCAAACGATCTGGCAGAGATAGGGTAAGTGTTTATCACAATGACTAAAATACTAAAAAGCGTCACTATTGAGAATTTCTCCATAGTGACGCTTTTCTGACCTATCCTTTTGACAGCTTGTACCGAAAGCTGTATTCATAGCCAAATGTCTTACTAAAGGATTCCATAAACTGCATTGCACCTTTTGTTTCCAACGTTGGCTTTTTCATAGCGAATAAATTAAACTCAATTTTTTCTTTTTGAATATCAACCTCTATTGATTTAATCTTGCCTGTAGTTGCACGATCCAGTTGCTCTGCAATTTGGAGGAATATGGACAGGGCTTCAATAGAACTAAATTCCTTCTTGGAAAAAATAGACTTATAATTTTCTCTGATTTTGTCCAAGCCACAGCCTCTATGATTACCAACGATAAAGGAGACTCTTAAATGGTCTCTTATGGAGAGTCCGTTAATCCCTGTGAACAGCAGTATATACATACCGTGTATCTGGTGATCCTCGAATCCAATGTGCATCCCGACATCATGAAGCACTGAAGCCACTTCCAACACCGCACGGTCGACATCGTTAAATCCATGAACTTCCACCAGTTGGTCGAACATGGACAGTGCAAGTTTTTTAACGTGTAACGCATGGTCCTCTTGCACGTCAAAACGCTTCATCAAATTATCACAACTATGCACTAAGACATCCTCAACAATTGCATGTTGCTCTTCTTTTCTAAAAAATAATTCATAAAAGTATCCAACTCTCAACCCTTTTGCACTGACACGAAGATCTTGGGCTTCAGTTAATACAATAAATCTGTAGAGTGCAATCGCACCCATGCTCATCAAATCTGCACGTGTTTGGCTCAATCCCTTTATATCAGCCATTTTATTATCAGAAGTCGTCAAAATTTTATCCAATATTTGTTCAACTTCTCCAATGGTTAAATGATAGTTATGCAGATTTTTGATTGGATAGGCATTGATCTGTTTGTCAATCATTGCCATTGCCCGTATGGTTCCACCTTGTCCTATAATCGGTAGATTGCGAACCTCCTTAATCCAAGGAATGGTCTCTATTTGATCGTCCACATATGACATGGCAGCCTGGTTTCTTTTTTTCTTTGACTGAATGTGGCTAAATTTCTCGGTTAATACAATACAGCCAATTGGCAAACTGATGGAGGCTTTCATTTTTCTGTCTTCCACCCAGACGAATTCAGTTGACGCGCCACCGATGTCCATCAGGACAAAATTATCACTGGCTACCGTATTCACAACACCTAAATAGTCATAATACGCCTCTTCTTCACCACTAAGAACTCTAAAATTCAGACCACTTTGTTGCCTGATTTCCTCAATGAACGCTTCTTGATTACTGGCATTCCTTACAGCAGCTGTCGCCAGTGCATGTACATCATCAACTTGATAGACTTCCAGCAATTCCTTAAAATACTCCAGTGCATCTAGTGTACGCTGCATTGGTTGTGCTTGCAGTTCACCTGATTGTTGCAAGCCTTCACTTAAACGAACCATTTCTCTCGCTGACTCCAATATTCTATATCCGCCATTATCGTGGATTTGTATGATATGCATCCTGATGGAATTTGATCCTAAATCAATAATAGCTACTTTATCCTTCATAATATCACTCTTCTTTCTGTTTTTTAGAAATCAGCTTCTTCTCCTCGTTTATCTTATGTTCAAGTTTCATCGGTTTACAAACTGCTGATTTGATATTGGCTGCACGACCACATTTGGTACAAAGAAAATGTGCATGGATTACGTACCGACCGTATTCATCAGCATGTTCTTTCAAATATTCTTTTTTCGCCAATTTACATAATTTCACCACAATTTCCTCCTTGTTGATTCTTCTCCAATCATCTTATTCTTACTTATACCACGTCAAACTATTTATACACACTTAAGTCACAATTGACTATTGCGCCATTTACGACTATAGTAATACTAATGCATTTTTAGGAGGCAACATGAATATTACAGTATCAACTACTCTCAACAAAAAATTCTTTTACGGATGGGGTATCGTCGCCATGGCGGGACTTAGTTTGTTTTTTTCAGCACCTGGTCAAACATACTCCATCTCAACTTTCATTGATTCATATATTACTGATTTTGGGTTTTCTAGAACCACTATTTCAAGTATTTATTCAATGGCTACCATCGCATCAGGCTTGCTAATAGTTTTTATGGGCAAACTCGTTGATAAATTTGGACAAAGAAAGATGGCAATCGTTGCTGGAACCGCTTTGGCACTTACATGTTTCTTTAATAGCTTTATTGCGAATATCGGTATGATTGCACTTGGCTTCTTCCTGCTTCGTTACTTTGGCCAAGGGTCGCTAACCCTTATACCAAGCTCCCTGGTACCTCAGTGGTTTGAGGAAAAAAGAGCATTTGCCATTAGTCTTGCAAATCTCGGTGGCATGACGGCCAATATGCTTGTACCGGCTTTTAACGTCTGGTTGATTAGCACCTATAGTTGGCAGTTTGCATGGCGAATTTGGTCTGGACTGCTCTTAATCATTTTCATTCCACTTGTATATGTATTTGTAGTGGATCGACCTGAAGATATAGAACTGCTGTCTGACAATAGAACTGTCGAAAGTCATGAGGATATCATTGCTGAAATTGAGTCCGTCGAACGATCCTCGTGGACATTGGATGAATCAATGAAGTGTAAGGAATTTTGGTTCGTTGGTCTGATTTCAATGATTCATCCGATGATAACAACTGGGCTCATGTTCCACTTCTTTTCTATCATGACTTCCAAGGGTTTGGACAATACAGCTATTTCATTTGTCATAGGCCTTATTGCACTTCCAGGATTCATTATGCCACTTGTTTCTAATTTCATTATTGATCGTTTCAGATCAAAATACGTCATCACGACAACACTTATTATGATTACAGGAACCATGGGGATTTTACTGATGGTCAACTCAACAGTAACAGCCATATTGTTTATGTTGTTATACGGTCTTTCTGTCAGTATTCAAAGTGTGACGACAAACGTTATTTGGCCAAGATATTTTGGGCGTAAATACCTGGGAAGTATCAGAGGTGCAGCAACAGTTTTCATGGTAATCGGTTCCGCCCTAGGACCTATTCCATTTGGGCTGGCCTATGATGTAACCGGATCTTATCAATCTGCAATTATCACAATGGGCATCATAACGACTTTAAGCTTGGGGATGTCTCTATCTATCCATAAGCCGGTTAAAGTCTTATAATCACTGAAAGATTTAGCATAAGAACGAAAAAATACCAGATTTAATATACTAAATCTGGTGTCTTATATTTTTTGTTATCTTTTATGACATCGTTTTTACATCCTCAATGAAAGCTTCGACCATATCTTCCTTTGTGGCCCATGATGTTATTAATCGGATAGCAATTTTACCATCTACGTCCTGCCATCTATAGAAACTATACTTTTCTTCCAACTGTTCAACGATTTTTTTTGGTAGTATTGGAAACACCTGATTGGATGGTGATTCTGTCAAAAATCCATGTCCCGCTTCTTCAATCCCTCTAGATAATTTACATGCCATAGCATTGGCATGTCTAGCAAGGTCAAAATACAATCCGTCCTTGAACAATTCTAAAAACTGTATGCCCAGCAACCGTCCTTTTGCTAAAAGTCCACCGCGCTGTTTGATCATGTAACGGAAATCCGATTTTAAAGTCTGATTACTGATAATCAGTGCTTCTCCAAACAATGCACCATTTTTGGTTGCACCGATGTAAAATGCATCCAATAGTTCCCCTAAATCTGAAAGGGTCAAATCATTGGCCTCTGATGTCAATGCCGATCCCAATCGAGCACCATCTAGATAAAAGTATAAGTTATGCTTATCACAGCAGTTTCTTAGTGCTACTAACTCAGATTTGGTATAAATCGTCCCTACTTCAGTTGAGTTTGATATATACACGAGCTTGGGTTTTACCATATGCTCATCAGGGTGACTGTTAACAGCGCTTTCCACATCTGCAACCGTCAGTTTTCCCTCCACCCCCGGCATCGTTACAACCTTATGGCCTGTAGCCTCAATGGCGCCTGTTTCATGAACACAGACGTGACCACTCTCCACTGAAATCACCGCTTCATGAGGACGTAAAAATGCTGCCACACTTGTCAAATTGGTCTGGGTGCCGCCTACAAAAAAATGGATATCTGCAGTCTTTTGACCGATCATCGCCTTAAGCACTTCAATTGCCTGTGTACAGTATGTATCTTCCCCATAGCCCTCTTCTTGTTCGAAATTTGTTTTACTCAGTGCCTCCAGTATCTGAGGGTGTGCACCTTCACTATAATCATTTTTAAAACTGTACATCTTCTCACCTTTTCCTTTTAGAATCCCGTCATTGTCTTGATGATAGTATACAATAAAACAACCACTATGACTCTATCATCATAGTGGTTGTCACATTATTTTTTCCTTACTGGAATATTGATTTCTGTAATATACTCATTTGGGTCTTTTGTTGCCCATTCACCTTTTAGGAATATTTCCCGTTGTGAACCGGCAATTTCATAAGAACTATTCTCTAACCATTTATATAACTCTTTATAGGCAACATACAACATTTCGTAGCTACCTTTATGGATGGTGCTCACTAGCTGAATACCTGCTTCAAGTGTCTTTACTTGGATTCTATCTGTCGGTGTGACTTGACCGATAATCGATTCCACGACTTCTGCATCAATAGAGCCTCTTTCTTCAGAGCAATCATGATAAATGACCATACAAGGTTCTGTTATTTTAGCACCTTGTGCCTCAATATACTCGCTTAATTCAATCCACAAATGACCTTGCTCGGCATATGACGGAATATCGTCTCTTAAAGTTGCTACATTCAATGCTTCACTTTCCTTAATAATAATATCGTATGACATATCTTCAGCCTCCTTGAGTTGCTTTTTCAGCAACTTCATTTTACTCAACCGTTCATTATCGTCGACAATACGATTTTGACGTTCAATGATTTTCAGTTCTAACATCTGATCAAAATCAACATCTTCATCAAAGATATATGAAATTTCTTCCAAAGAGAAATCAAGTGCTTTTAATGCCATTATTCTATTCAGTGTCACCATCTGTTCTGCACTATAGTAACGATAGCCATTTTCTGCATCCACTTTTGCAGGTTTAAGCAGACCCTTACCATCATAAAATCTAAGGGTTTTAACAGATACTTTATTTAACTTTGCGAATAATCCTATTTTAAACATTGCTTTTCTCCTTTACTAAGAGGCCTCTACAGTGAGTATAAACCCTCCCCTAAATGGAAGGTCAAGAGACTATTTCAATTATTTTTCAAATTCAAAATGTTTTCCGATTTCATCATAAGCCGGTGTAGCGATACCAAGACTTTTACCTAATCGAATCACTTCGAACACAAGGCCGTCCAATTCACATTTTCGTCCAGCCGCCATGTCTTTTTGCATTGAAGCAGTTGTATCTGGTGTCAAAGAATGAAGAATATTCAAATTCGCTTCTACAATATCGACGTCTAAATTTAGGTCCAGTCCTTTTCCGATTCTTTCAATTTCCTTGCATAGATTAATAAATGTTACACGGTATTCTGTATCGTCTTGCATCCCTTCAGCTCTTATATCATAATACGCGCCACAGGCCGCGTAAGCCGAAATAAAAGTGAATTTCTTAAAGGTATCTCTCTGTATATCGCTAGACAGCGTTGTATCAATGCCACTAGCATCCAAATCCTTTTTAATTGCTTCAAGTACACTTCTATCGACAATCTGTCCTTCAGTCTGCCCAAATACGACTTTGAATAATGGTCCCAGCTGAACAATGATCCCGGGGGATTCAACAAATGCCGATATATAAATACAGCCTTCAAGAGCCTGGCCTAATTTAAGCTCCTTTGAAATTGTCGCCCCCATATTATAACCATTCATAATCGGTATGATGACTGACTTTTCATGAGCTGCTTTTTCAATGATCGGTAAGATAGCTTGAACAGAATATCCCTTTACACAAACAAAGATCACATCTGCTTTCTCAGTATATTCCTCTTCAGACACAAAACGTGCATTTTTAATTTGTTGATCTCCTTTGATGCCTGATTTAAAGAACACTCCCTCTTCTTTGAATCTTTCCAGGTTCTTACCCCTTGAAATAAATGTGACATCCTTACCAGCCATTGCAAGAAAACTTCCTATGCTGCCGCCTGTTCCACCTGTTCCCACAATTAAGTATTTCATTTTTCTTCCTCCATAAAATGTCTTGTATCTATTGTACCGCTAATTTTTATAAGCGCAAGTGTCCAAAGGCTATTGAAACTTTATCAATAATTGATACACTTAATATGAAAGAAGGGATTTTATGAAGAATTTTGTAGACTGTAATTGGCTCAACAAGCATTTAAATGACGAATCACTTTTTATCCTTGACTGTCGCTTTGACTTATTTGATTCTACTTATGGTCCCAAAGCGTACGGGGAACACCATATTCAAAATGCTCATTTTCTGGACATCAACATCGATTTATCCGGTAAGCAAGGCACTCACGGTGGGGCCCGACCAATGCCCGACCTAATTGACCTCGTCAAAAAATTAGAGAACATTGGATTAACGATGACTTCTACAATTGTTTGTTATGATGATCAGACCTATAGTTCCGGCAGAGCTTGGTGGCAATTAAAAAAAATCGGTTTTGAGAAAGTATACATATTAAATGGTGGTTATCAACAATGGCAAAAGTTTCAATATCCGACTACAAAACTGCATCCTCGACTTAAGCAAGACGGAAAGATTATCGTCAACACAAGGAGACGAATTTCTTGTGACATGGACTATGTAAAACAGGCAATCAACAGCCATAGTGTCATATTAATGGATTCCAGAGAAGAGAAACGATTCACCGGTGCCTATGAACCTCTTTATCCAAAAAATGGACATATCCCAAATTCAATCAATGTCCATTGGAAGAAAAACATCGCACCAGACGGTCAACTAGAGCCGCCAACAAAACTAGCAAGTAACTTTGGCCATATAGACAAAACCAAAGAAATCATTACATACTGTGGATCAGGCATCGATGGCGCACTCAACTTTGTCATTTTAAACGAACTTGGCTACAATGTTAAGCTCTATGTTGGCAGTGTCAGCGATTGGATTAGTTATGAGGAGAATCCACTGGAAATTGGTCCAGCAAAACCACTTTATTAAGAAAACCACGAGTCACAGTTTTTCTGTGATCTCGTGGTTCTATTTTTTGTCCCTAATATAGGTGACATAATCCATGACTTGTTCTCTTTGGAATACATCTAAGTCTGAAATATCAATGTGTTGGATGTTGCCCCGCGCCTTTATGCGCTTGGCACTATTGGTAAATACCGATGCAACTGTCCCTGTCAATACACTTAAAAATCCTATACCAATCAGCATCAGAAGGATCGCAATAACTCTCCCGCCACTTGTTGCAGGTGTAAAATCACCATAGCCTACTGTCGTCATGGTAACAAATGCAAACCAAACACCATCTCCGACTGTTTCAAGGCCACTTGGTCCTTCCACCTTAAACAACAAGCCTCCTCCGACCAGCGCCAACAAAAAGACAACCAAAATAACGTAGTATAGCGAATGGGACTTTAACACTTTATGGACAAACATAAAGAAATTCTTTAGTCGTGATTTTCTAATTATCCTAACAATCCTGAACAATCGAAATCCTGGTAAAAACGGAATGAGTGCTATAAATTCAATCCAGTTTTCCTTTATAAAATCTTGCTTATTGGATGACCTGTAATACCGATGGCTTAAATCAATTATTAAAACCCCAATAAAGAACATATCTATATTTCTACTCATTAAACGATTGATGTTAACAAGTCCTAAAAATCTTAAAAAACTTTCGATTACAATTAAAATCGCCACTAAGTCAATAGTATACTCAATGAATTTTATCTTCTTATTCATGAACTCACCTCTCAACACTAATTATAGCACAGTAAAAATCACGGCCACCTACAATACTGCCGATACCCGTGACTCATCAATTTCGATTAACGCTTGCCTCTTTTTGTATATCTCAACATAGTAACCCCATCTGCAACGGTTATTTCTTCTAAACGTAACTCGATCGTCGAGTATTCCGCATTAAACAAGCGACGGCCTTTTCCTAAGATAACTGGAATGATTCCAATGATGTACTCGTCCACAATATTTGCTTTCACAAATTGATCTGTGACGCCAGCACCACCGAAAAGCCAAATATCCTTCCCCTCTTCCTCTCGAAGAGCCAATATTTTGGCGCAAATATCCCCATTAAAGGTTTCAACATTGTCAGGTGCCTCTAGTGGTCGTGAGGTTGCCACAATAAAGCGTTTCATTGCAATATCCTCCATGGTGCTCATTGTCAACTCACCAGAGTCCTCATAGGCTTTACGTCCCATGACAATTGTATCAACCGATTCTACAAATCCATGAAAATCAAACTGTTTTTCTGTATCACAATTGTCATCTCCCTGACCGACAATCCAATCAAAACCACCATCGGTGTCTGCAATATATCCATCTAAACTCATCGCCAAATTCAACACTATTTTTCTCATACGCGCCTCCTACTTTACCGTTACCCATAAATAACGGATTCAATTTAATTATTTGTCTATACATGGTATAATAAACTATAAAGTAACTTTATAGTCAAGGAGGTTTTTTTTATGAAAGGTAAATTTCAAATAGGAGAAGTCGCAAAGAGATTTGACGTATCAAGACCATCACTTATTTACTACGACAAGATCGATTTGTTGAAACCATCTCTCGTTGAAGACAATGGCTACCGATATTATACCTTTGAAGATATGGAAAAACTGGAACTTATATTAACACTTAAAGAATCTGGACTGAACCTAAAAGCCATAAAAGAATTTATGAATGATCCCTCACATAAGCAAAGTATCTCACTCTTCTTGAATCAGATAGATACAATTGACGCCAAGATTGATGCACTGCAAAAGTTAAGGATTGTTCTTGATAAGCGGGTTCAAATGATTGCTGCTTATGAAACGGTGGAATTTTACGACGATGTCAAAGTCGACTATTTCCCACCCGTTCAAATATGCAAGGTAATGTTAAACTACGACAATCATTCTCCCTATGAAACAGCAGTTAAAACCCTTAAGGAAATCCTGGATAGTTCACCGATTTCCTATGGATCTATCGCCAGTAAGTATGGTTTGTGTATCAGTAGAGACGATTTGCTTACCCACAGCTTCAACCATTACAGCTATGTTTTCGATTCCATGAGTGATCGTCTCGATGATTATCCACTCGCAGAAGTGCCAGGTTCCTACTATGTGCGCTGCCTTCACAAAGGACCTTATTATTCTACCGAGGATACTTTTGCGTATCTCATGAATTATATCGATACTCACAACTATAGAATTACCGGTGATGCCTACCTCATTCCACTTGTGGACATGTGGGCATCCACTTCAGAAAGCGATTATATCAGCGAACTGATGATACAAGTCGAACTATAAATTAAGGCGTCGCTCTAGAACAGTCCGTTCTAATTGCGACGCCTCTTGTTATTCACTATTAACACGCACCAAGTCCATCGTAAAAATCGATTTTCTTCATGACTTTCTTTTTACTTTCTTCCAGTTCCTTTATTTGAGCATCTATTTTGTCTCTATGTGCTTTCAGAATTGCTTTCCGCTCAGGTATCGTCTCATCTCCAATTTGACTGAGTTCGACTATTTGCTTGATTTGATCTGTCGGCATTTTTGTCTTCTTAAGACAAATTACCAAATCCAACCAATACAAGTTATCATCAGAAAAACAACGAATACCATTTTTATCTCTTGTAATCGGTGGCAACAAGCCTTCTTTTTCGTAATAACGAATAGTATGGGAGGTCAGTCCTGTCGCTTCCGTTACCGCCTTTATTCTAATACACATAAAGCATCATCCTTTCTATGCGTCTTGCATTGTATCTGTAATAATAATTTCTCTTAGCGATACTGATTGAGGCATCTCGTAAGCGTACTTGATTGTTCTTGCAACGTCAGCTGCAGTAATATTTACAGCACCGACTGCTTCTTTCCACTCATTGTAGCCATCAATGATTGATTGATCCGTTGTATGGCCAAGTAACTCAGTTCCAACAGCCCCTGGACAAATCGATAACACTCTTACATTATAAGCTGATAATTCCCCTCTGACAACTTCAGTCATACCGGTCACACCGTACTTAGTCGCACAGTATGCAGCATGGTTTGGGAAGGGCTTTAAACCTGCAATAGACGACAAGTTAATGATCGTGCCAGATTTTCTTTCCTTCATGTCATTCATCACGATCTGCATACCATTCATCACACCAGTCAAATTGACATCCATCATCTTTTGCCATTCCATTGGATCTTGTGAGCCCAAATCACCTAATAACATCATGCCAGCATTGTTAACGATAAGATCTGCCTTGCCGAACTTTTCTTCAGCTGCTCTCACTGCTGATTCAAATGCAACTCTATCTGTAACGTCTACTTCTTTGCATACTGTACCCGGCAAGTTCAACGCTTCCATCTTTTCGACACGTCTTGCCAATAATAATAAGGGATAGCCATCCTCTGCGAATTCCTTAGCCATTCCCATTCCAAATCCTGAACTTGCCCCTGTAATTACGATTAATTTTTTCATTTTGTTAATACCCCTTTCTCAAATGCGACAATATTTTTTGCCGTTCCTATCTCTTAACTTGAGACCATCATATCTCTTAGAGTTAACTTTAAGTCAAGGGGGCTTTTTAAACTTTTTTTAAAAATATGAGTATAATGTAAAAGAAGGAGGGTTTTTATGATTACGACAGAACGACTACATATAACACCAGCAACACCTAAAGACATAGAGTTTATCATCGACGTAGAACACCATCCAGACAATCGTAACTATATCTGGCAAGGGACTAGTCAAGAACACTCGTCCGAAATTGATGATCCAAACCATGAACTACTTTTGTTCAAAGAACGGCAAACAAACGAAATTGTCGGGTACTGTTTAAACCACATTAATAGAATATCCGATATATTCGAACTTCGCCGCATTGCTATTACAAGAAAGGAACGAGGTTATGGCCGTGAAGCCTTGATTGCAATCATCAGACATGCTTTTAACGATTTACCGACGAATCGTTTCTGGCTAGATGTATATCCTGATAATCTAGTTGGTATTAAACTCTATGAATCCATAGGATTTGTCAAAGAAGGCACTTTACGTCAAAACTATAAATCTGAAAGAGGCTATCTCGATCAGATTGTCTACTCTATTTTAAGAACGGAATATGAGTCATTCAACATGTAAACAGTGGTGAGTAAAATCCCTTACATCAAAAAAAGACCGAACATCTTGACGATGGTCGGTCTATAACTTTGTAGTTATTCCATATTTATTTTTTAATATCCATAAAGGTCATAAAAAAATTCCTTAACTCTTCCATGTGTGCTACATAAGGAGCTTTTGCCGATTGTTCATCATAGCGATCCAAAGATGCTGCTTCAAGCAACCCCTCCAACATGGTGTGATAAAATGCTTCTATTTTGTCTATAGGAATAGAATCCAGCTCTACAATATCCGGATTCGTTGACAGCATTTGAATTAGGCAACTTGCAAATTCTTCTGTTATGAACCGCCAGTTATCCTTATCCCGCTCCTCTTTCAAATAGCTTGCCAAAGCCGCTCTAGAGTCATCGCTTTTCATTTCGATAACCATTTGTGTCTTCTCAATAGGAAAGGTTTCATATCCTTTAGTTTGAATATTACGTCCTTCTTCGACTGTAAAATATTGACTTGTAATCATCTCGACAAATTTTATCCTATTCATAATAACCTCATCATCCTAACACTTTATAATAATCCTATGTTTATTATATCAAATGATTTAAGTATTTCTATAAATTCATCTCGTACTTGGACCATATTTCTTATCTCCAAGTTGGGTTGGGATAATAAATTATGCACCAATACAGTATCAGTATTAAACAATGTGTTCATTTCCATTTTTAGCATATTATCATCTATGTCTTTTACAGCAGCCCACTCATCATCAGATAAATTCAAAACATTATAATGGCTATATAACACATTTTGAAGGCCCTCTTCTATTCTCAAGTATTCTGGTAAAAGACTTTTAACCGGTCGTGTTATGTCCGAGAGGTAGGCTTCTGACGCGTCGTGTAGCAAACACGCCTGCTGTACCTTTTTTGACAAGTGTCGCTGCTTTGCTTCCAATGCGCAGTTAATAGAATGCTGGCCAACACTGTAAAAGTGTTTTAAATGCCCATTTCCACGACAAATCATTGACAATGCATGGGCAATATCCATGTCAATAATTTCTTCGTTCCGCGGGTCCAGTGGGTAAAAATTAATCCCACAGTAAGTTGTTATATAGTTACCTTTCCTCATCACAATCCTCCTAGTTTCTCTATAGATATATTATCAAAAACATAAAAACTCCTGCCAACAAATAAATTGTAATACAATTCATCGGTAAGCAGGAGATATCGGTTCCTGGTAGAGACTCCCAAACCATTTTATTGGGATTATACATTTACATTCATTTCATAGTATACACAGCAATCCTTATTAGGTCAATTTTCGTATTACTATTAATACATTTGACCTAATTTATCTGCCGTTAAAATAGCTGCATACACATCGTCAGCGGTCACATTAAACGGCATATTATGGATTGTTTCACCTTCCACCGTTGATGCTACAGCGACAGCTCTCAACTGTTCCTCTGAGATATTGTCAGCGTTTAGTTCCTTTAAAGTGGTTGGCAATCCAACACTTTTACAAAATTGAATCACTTCCTGAATTTCACCCATCGGTGCATTTTCTAAAGCCAACTGTGTGATTGTGCCAAAGGCTACTTTTTCACCGTGATACAGATGATGACATTCTTCAAGTACCGTCAATCCATTGTGAATTGCATGGGCTCCAGCAAGGCCCCCACTTTCAAAACCGATACCACTTAGATAGGTATTTGCTTCTACAATTTTTTCAACTGCAGAGTTTGACACTTTGCTCTCAACTGCCAATTTTGCTTTAAGTCCATCAGTAATCAAACTCTTATAGCATAACTCAGCAATAGCAATAGCCCCTTCTGTTGGCATTGCCCCAGCCATTGTTGTTGAATTAGATCTTAATGTTGCTCGTGCTTCAAAATATGTTGCCAAGGCATCACCCATACCAGATACCAACAGTCGAACCGGTGCAGCCGCAATAACATCAGTATCCATCAATACGATTGCAGGATTCGATGGCAACAATAAATACTGATCAAAAACACCTTCCTCAGTATAAAGCACCGATAATGCACTACATGGGGCGTCCGTAGAAGCAATCGTCGGTACGATAACAACTGGTTTTTTCATATAATAAGCAACTGCTTTTGCCGTATCCAGCGACTTACCACCACCAATGCCAACAACGAGGTCACACTCACTCGATGTTGCAATTTCCATTAATCGATCTACTTCAACTTTCGAACACTCACCATTAAACGCTTCTGCCACAAATGATGTTTCAGTCTTTCCATAACTTTCATACAGATAGCTCGCCGTTCTTTTCAATGCGGATTTGCTACCGATTACAAAGGGTCTGTTTCCTAAATTCTTTGTATGTGCCTCCAGTTTCTTTAACTCGCCCGGTCCCTGAACATACTTGCTTGGGCTAATGATAATTTTAGTTGCCATATGTCACACTCCTCATCTATTTATTATCATCAGTTTAACAATCCTAGAATTAAATAGACATGGATTATGCTGTTCAATACTTGGATAATTCCGTTATATGTTTAACAATCAATGCGATAATCAGATGGGGCACACCCCATATACTTTTTAAATACCCGTGTAAAATATCCGGCTTCACCAAATCCGAGGGTAATAGCAATTGCATTAATTGGATCTTCCGTTCTTTCCAATAGTAATTTCGCAACTGTCAATCGCCGCTGAGTTAAATACTCCGAATAACTTACGCCTAAACGCCTTTTAAACAAACGCGAGAAATAATCCGGCGATAAATTTGAATAAGATGCCACATCACGAACAGATATCTTTTTATAGTGAAATCTTTGAGTAAAGGCAATGGCATAATCAAGTTCATCTTTAACTCGGAATGGTTTGCGCTCTAGTATTTCATTAAATGTCCAGTCAAACACCTTGAAGTAGGTCTCCGTTATGGCATCCTGTCTCGTGAGAACATAGTCGTCATAGGCTAGAACATCCATGCTTCTCCCTGTTTCCAACAACGTTTCAAGGGTTATCTGATAGTCCACTTCCAAATCCTTTATATCGACATCTGACGGTTTGTTAAGCCGTATATAATCGCATAGTTGATCCAAAACCTTAACCGACTGAAGGTATTTCACGCTACACATTAGCTGAAGCAGTTCTGACATATAATCAGTGTAGGTTTGTAAAAATACTTCCTGATTACTCGCTTTCTCATTCACGTCATTCACCCGCATCACCTCAATGCGCTGGACAATATAATTCCTGATGATATCGAGAACTCTTGCCGACTTTTTTATTTGGTCCTCGTTCATGGATGGCAACAACTGATATTTATTATACATAGACTCTTCCGACAACCACTCCCGTATTGCTTCTGAAGAAAAATCATAGGTCGGTTTATCCTCATAACGGACTTGACCTGCCAAGATGCTACCAACATGTTTTCCAGACACAAATAAAGGAATGGCAAAATCGATAAGGCCTGCATGACAAACATAAATACAGGTTTCACCAATATTGACTGCAACCTTTGCTCCTTTTCTATCAGACAGACAACATAGATTGTCCTTTTTCCGCATCTCTTTACAGTAATCAGACACATTTACAAGCGCCGTCACCCGTTGTCCTAGTTCATCAGCAACGACTGCCGCTAAACCCGTTAGCTCACAAAAATCATCTAGCATATTTTGTATGGTATTCAATTCGGTTGGATCACTTAATAGTCTACTTAAACTCATGTGAATTCCTCAATCATTTCATATAGATACTTCCTTATCTCCAACCTATCATGATAGCTACACCTATACAAGATAGTTTCTTACTGACTTCGAGTAAATTTTTCTCCCCTTGTTCGGTATAAATCAATCAAAAGCGTATAATCATCAGTCGACAATTATACGCTTCTGTTTATTTCGCTATGGTTCTACCAAGCTCTAGGGCCTGTGCTTGACCGTCTTCTGTCATTTTCCAATTAATTCGCAGGCTATCTGCTACAATTTCAAATCCTGCCTGTTCAAGAAGTTCCGCAAGCACCTTTGGCGACTCACCACTCCAGCCATAAGAGCCGAAAGACACCGCTTTTTTATTCTTGAATTTCAGTTCCTTCAGGTAATAGATGAATCCCATCAGAGATCTCAGCACACCATTACTTACAGTAGGCGACCCCACAGCAATGGCTTTGGACTTAAAGACTTCCGTCGCCAGATCATTTTCATCTGTCTTGGAAATATTAAATAGCTTAACGACAACCGATGGATCTTCCATTCGAATGCCCTCAGCTATCTTTTCCGCCATCAGTTTTGTGTTATTCCACATGGTATCATAAATAATTGTAATTTGATTTTCTTGATAGTTGTCACACCACTGCTGGTACTTCTCAACAATCTGTAGCGGATTGTCACGCCACACAACCCCGTGACTTGTTGCAATAATATCAATATCCAGATTAAGGTCCAAGACTTCTTTGAGTTTCTTCTTTAGAATTGGGCTAAAAGGATTTAGGATGTTTGCATAGTATTTCATCGCTTCTTCATTCAGTTTGCAGGTATCTGCAAAATCATTGAATAGATGTTCACACGCATAATGCTGACCAAAGGCATCGTTACTGAATAATATGTTGTCCCCTGTCATGTAAGTCGCCATACTGTCTGGCCAATGAAGCATCCGCATTTCAACGAATACAAGGGATTTACCATTACCGATGTCCAGTGCGTCACCTGTCTTTACAACATTGAAATTCCAGTCCTTTTGATATTGACCTTTCAAAGAATCGACAGCCTTTGCTGTACAGTAAATTGGCGTGTTCGGAATCTTTTCCATCAGTTTGATTAAGGCACCACTGTGGTCATTTTCACCATGATTGACGATAATGTAATCGATGGTATTGATGTCCACTTCTCTTTCCAAGTTTTCAACAAATTCATCTGCAAAGGGTAGCCAAACCGTATCAATCAGCACCGTTTTTTCTTCCTTGATTAAATAAGAATTATAACTGGAGCCACTATGTGTCGAATACTCTTCACCATGAAAAGTCCTTAACTCCCAGTCGATTTTACCAATCCAAGTTACATTGTTCTTAATGTGTTTATGCATGTGATATCCTCCCAACAAGTTTTCATTCCTCTTTGTTCTCTCTTGGTATCATACCCACAAAATCTGTGGTCATTCGAAGATGACCTTATGATATAAAAAAACTCACCTCAAGCATTTTTAAATGCCAAGGTGAGTTCAGTTTTAAGATCAGCCGTTGATCTATTTTCTTTATATTTTTTCTTCTTTGATAAGTTTTCCAATAAGCTTCGTAATATAGCTTAAGGCATAGAAATCACGATCAATATAGTCGCCCATGACTTCAAATCCCTTAATCAACGTCGCTTCGTCGTATGTTTCCAATAATATCATCAAACTAATGGTATTCATCGTTTTGTCTTTTGTATCTAAGGTTCTAGATCTTTTTACAAATTCATTGGCCATAATTTTTTTGACAGCTGCCCTTAAGGCCTCACTGATTTCAAGTGTCGGCATCTCCTCATACAGACGGATACCTTCTTGTGAAACATCAAGATTCTTGGCATCTTCCACCGTCGTTCCTACAAATATTGTATTGATAAATACTGCCCCTTCAAAATTCGCATCATTCAGCCGTGCGCCTTCGAAAACAGCATTTTCAAATATCGCTTTTTTAAAGTTACTGCCTTTAAGATTCGTTCCGATAAACTCGGTACCTTTAAAACTACATTCAACAAAAGAGCATGATTTTAAATGTGCCCCTCTGAAGCTGACATAGTCGAATTTTGATAAATCAAATTTAGAATTAAAACATTTGCTCCGTTGAAGATTCTGATACATAAAATTCTTATTCATTTTTTCTATGTTGTTATAATTGAACAACGTATTCGGTTGCTGTTTTTTTGCCATGGTCCCTCCATTGGTTCTATAGTCTTCTTAATATATCGTTGTTTATACGATAAGTCAATCTACTCAACAATTCTCTGGCTATATAAAATCGGAATGTCTTGAGGCTGTAGACAATAGCCCTCCATGATCGCCATCAGTTCTTCTCGTTCAACCCCTTCAACAATTATCTCTTTTTTCATAGAAATAAACATATTGATAAATTCCGCCATAATTTTTTTAGTCTCCTGCTTTTCTAGAAGTGCCCTGGCCAACGAGTAGCCAATTTTTAGCATGTCTATGTGCTTGTATTTGTCAGTATCTTGCAGGGAGACATCCAAGATTATATTATCAACCGCCAAAGTAAATCCGAGTGATGCCAATTGTTCAATGGATTCCTTAATCACAGAATCATTTAGAAGCTCTTCATGAACTTTTATGATCAGCAATTCTTTTGGCATCTGCATCTGTGTAGCCATATTAAGTACACCGTTTGTTTTGATATTCCTCAAAGAATCCTCTGACAAATTGATGATATACCGGTCAAGTGGGTCATTATCGTCATCATCCGACTGTTCCTCTTCGAGATATTTCTTTTCAACTTCAACAAAAGTGTTTTTATCCACTTCTGTTAAATACCCTTTTCTTTTTAATAATGGTATGAACTCCGATGCCTCTACGTGATCCGCTTTGATGCTCCATAGATTTGTGACATTGTACAGCTGAATCTGATCATCACAAAGAGAACGGATTGGTTGATATTTGAGTTTAATCAATCTATCGACAAAAATCTCATCAATCATCTCCGACAAGCGAATGCGATCATCAAGCTCTTGTTTCGAATGGCATATGACAACATTCCCTGTAATGGTCTTGCTGTCATACATCAATTCATCTGATAAATGAATCATTTGCTCCCAGTTATCCAGGCCAACCTCCCTAGATACAATCCCCATTGAAAGACCTGCGAAATGATTTCGTCGATGGGTATCTATAATGGGTTCGGATAATAACCGTTTGATACTGTTGACCCTTTGCGCGATACACTCTGCCGGCACTTCATTTTTTGCATGTTTCAAAATCGCTATAAACTCATCTCCACCATATCTGTAGAGGTGTTGGGTCCCGAATACATCGACAAGCCGTTTACTCACTTCTATCAATATTTCATCCCCAATTTTGTGACCGAAGGTATCGTTTATGATTTTGAATTTATTAAGATCAATAAAGACTGTCGAACACTGTTTTACATCCAGTCCCGCAATATCATCAAAGAGGCTGTGTCTATTCTTGAGATGCGTCAGATAATCATAATGTGCATGGTATTCCTTCTGTCTTATTTGTACGGACAAGGCAATACCGACAATAGTAATCAGCGCACCAAAAGTAATCAATGCTATATCAACATTGCGTTGATTAGTGATATATATGTCGTTCTGCCGCTGAAACTGTCCCGTTACAAGATCAAAATTGTTTTTAAGCTCCATGGCATGTGTCGTTACATAAGACAAACTTGTCAGGTTATCAGGACTTTCCAGCACCTGCTTTGCAGCCCCGACATATTTCTCAAAACCTCTTTCAAAGTTCTCAAGATCCACAACGATGTCCTTAAACTCATTTGCCTTCAGTCCAACTTCAGCATCACCGTATTTCAAGGCATCATAAAACTTTTCATAGGTTGTAATTTCATCGGATACAATACTTTTGTACATATCCATTTCAGCCATGCTCTCTTGCTCATAAGCCTCCAAATAAGATTGAAGATAATTGGAAATCAACATCGTTCTCATACGCTGAGATCCTGATATATTTATTGCAGAACTAAAATACTCTGTATCCGAACTATGATACACAGACAGACCGATCCCTATAAAAAATGGCAAGATCGATAGGATTAAGATTATGATATTTCTGTGGGCAAGGGATGATTTGAGTCTCATATCCGTCTCCTTAGTCAACTTCTCTGATACCTACTATTCATCTTATACCCACTGGACCATAATCTTTAACGTTTCAAATATCGTCCTGTTAAACTGCCTTTATTTAATGCAATCTCATATGGTGTCCCTTCTGCAACAATCCTACCACCATTAACGCCGCCTTCAGGACCTAAGTCAATTACCCAGTCACTCATGGCGATGACTTCCAAGGAATGTTCAATCGCAAACACCGAATGTCCTTTCCCCACAAGTTTTTTAAGAAGTGTCATCAGCTTGTTTATATCACTGGGATGCAGTCCGGTTGTCGGTTCATCAAGCAAGTATAATGTTCTATTGCCACCAGTACGTCCAAGCTCTTTTGAAATTTTTATCCGCTGACATTCGCCACCTGAAAGTGTGGCTGTTGATTGCCCCAATGACAAGTAGTGCAATCCAACTTCACTTAAGACTTCCAGCCGACAATAGACATCAACATTGTCCTTGAATACTTCCATGTTTTGTTTAACGGTCATATCCAGAATTTCGGAAATATTGAATCCTTTAAAAGTCACTGATAAAACCTCTTCACTAAATCGCTTGCCATTACAATCCGGACATTCGACTTCTACAGCATCGAGAAAATGCATGTCCAGTGGAATTGTCCCAAGACCTTGACACTTCTCACATCTTCCGCCCTTTACATTAAAGGAGAAATTGCTCGCTTTCAGCTTCCGCGTTTTTGATTCTTTGAGCCCAGCATAAATGGTCCGAATCGGCGTATAGATGTCCGTATAAGTGGCCACCGTAGAACGAGAGGATTTACCGATACGCTGTTGGGTTACCTTGATGACTCTGTCTATACTTTCATTCCCACTAACGTCCTTAGCCTTTACCCTTTGTCCATTAAGAGCATTTGATAAGACATCAAATACCAATGTGGATTTCCCCGACCCAGAAACACCCGTAAAGGTCACCAGTTGATTCAGCGGAATACTTATGTCTATATCTTTTAAATTATGGGCCTGAGCCCCTTTAATCATCAGCCTATTGTTGGCAAAGTTTGCTTCCCTTCTCCTGACTTCATGGTCTCTTCTCATGTATTGTCCTGTCAATGTAGATGTAGATAAAATCTCCTCGGGCGTTCCAACGGCAACAATCTCACCGCCACCATCACCTGAATGTGGACCAAAGTCCAATACGTAATCACATGCTTTTACAAAATCCATATCATGTTCAATGACAATGACCGTATTCCCTATCGCTACAAGACGACGTAATGTGCTCAAGAGTTTCTCAGTGTCGTTGGGATGTAAGCCCGTGGTCGGTTCATCAAGAATATATAGTACCCCCGTTAAGCCTGACTCCATCAGATTGGCTAGGCGAAGCCGTTGCGCTTCTCCGCCTGACAGGGAGTTTACCCTACGGTCTAAAGTCAAATACCCAAGACCAATAGCACTCACTCTTTTTGTCCTTTTAAGAAGATCTGCCGCCAATGTTTCATAGATTTGTTTCAACTCCGGCTTGATTGCATCATTTAAGGACCGTAGCCAAACCAACAACTCATCAAGGGTATACATCGATACTTCAACGATTGTCTTACCGTCTACAGTAACGGTTCTCGCCTGTTTATTTAACCGTGATCCATTACAGGCCGGGCATATCGATCTTACAAAACACTTTTCGATTGTTTTATTTGCTGATCCCTTCCGAATATTTTCGGCCGACTTCTTCCTCAAATAGGTTAATATACCTTCAAAATAACCATCAGACACTCGTTTTGGTGTTTTGACATCAGGATATAAGGCTAAAAATTCATCACTTTTTACACCTTTATAAAAGATGAGGCGCTCCAAGTCATTAAAGTCTTTTATAGGTTTGTTGGTATTAAACACCAATTGGTAATGGCTTGCAACACTCTTCAATACATTGACGTAATGATCTGCCATCACCCCTTTCCAAAGATAGACAGCACCCTCTGCAACCTTAGATTCTCATCGACAAGCCCCTTGGGATCGATGGTGTTTACTTCACCAATACCATGACAGTGGTCACAAAATCCTTCAGATTTATTAAATGAAAAATGAGCCATGGTCAAGGATTGACTACTGTCCCCACACTTTGCGTACAGCAGCCTTAGATAGGTGAGAATTTCTGTAAACGTCCCAACTGTCGACCTAGGATTCTTGTTGTTGAGGCCCTGAGATATACTTATCGACGGTGATAAGCCGACAATATTCTCAACATGGGATTTGTTCATCCCATCTGTGACCATGCCCATAGACTCCGTGTATTGCCTTTGACATTCCTTCTGGAGGATATCAAAAGCGAATGTCGATTTTCCTGATCCGGATGGTCCTGTGACGGCAATCAACTTATTTTTAGGGATGTCCACCGAAATGTTTTTTAGGTTGTGTTCCTTTGCACCACTGATTCTTATTGTATTAATCATTTAATTTCCTTTCACTCTCCTACATGTATTAATACTTTTACTTTAATCCATACAGTTACTTTATAGTCAAGAGCCGGTTTGAATTTACCCTTTATACAAAAAAAGGAATGGTCCCTCTATTAGCCTTGCGCTAATAAGAGAACCATTCATTCTAATTTCGATTTATATCTCTTTCCAAATTATCCTATTCAACCGTTACCGATTTCGCTAGGTTTCTTGGCTTATCTACATCGTTCCCTCTTGCAAGAGATACGTAGTAAGCAAATAACTGTAATGGCACAACACTTAAAATTGGTGCCAATTCATCAAGTGTTTCTGGGATAAACAGTACCTTGTCTGCCACTTTTTCGATTTCTGTATGACCTTCTTTGGCAACAGCCACTACATAAGCGCCTCTTGCTTTAACTTCCTTGATATTAGAAAGCATCTTATCGTATAGTCTGTCTTGTGTCGCAACAGCCACAACAAGCGTTCCTTCTTGCATTAAGGCAATCGTACCGTGCTTCAGCTCACCAGCAGCAATGGCAAATGAGTTGATATATGAGATTTCCTTTAATTTCAGCGATGCTTCAAATGCTGTATCAACGTCGACCCCTCTCCCCATAAAGAAGACACTCTCGTTGTTGAACTGCTCATCAGCAAGCTGTTGAACTTGTTCTAAGTTCTTTAAAATCGTATGAATTTGATCTGGGATTTCCTTTAATCCGTTTAACACTTTTTCATAGGTTTCTTTTGGCAAACGACCATTTAAGTAACCGAATCTAAGGGCCAATAGGTAGAAAGCTGTCAATTGAGTTGTGTAAGCCTTTGTAGAGGCTACCCCGATTTCAGGACCTGCCCATGTATAAAAGACATCGTCTGACTCTCTCGCAACTGAACTCCCTACAACATTTACCACGCTTAGGATTCTTGCGCCTTTACGCTTAGCCTCTCTAAGTGATTGTAATGTGTCTAGCGTTTCGCCCGATTGAGATACGGCAATGAATAATGTCTTGTCATCGATAAATGGGTCTCTGTATCTGAACTCGCTAGCAATATCCACTTCAACAGGAATGCCTGCAAACTTTTCAATTGCGTATCTTCCAATAAGTCCTGCATGATAAGCAGTACCACAAGCAACGATGTAAACCTTATTAAATGCTTTAAGGTCTTCAGCAGTTAAGTTAACCCCTTCAATATCGATGATATCTTCATTTGTTAATCTTCTGTGAAGTGTTGCGTGAACCCCTTCCGGTTGTTCATGGATTTCTTTGATTGTAAAGTGTTCGAAGCCCTCTTTTTCAGCTGATTCAACATCCCAAGTTACTTCATAAACGTCACGTTCTACCTTTTGTCCATGTTCGTTGTAGATTATGATGTCATCTTTGGTCAATACTACAGTTTCATCATTTTCTATTAAATAAACTTTTCTCGTGTATTTGAGTAATGCAGGAATATCCGATGCAAGGAAGTTTTCCTCTTCACCGATACCAACAATTAGTGGACTGTCTTTACGTACTGCTATAATCTTGTCTGGCTCTTCTTTTGCAATAATACCGAGGGCGTATGCACCTTCCATCTTTGCCACTGCTTTATTTACTGCTTCTAATAAGTCGCCCTCGTAGTAATGTCCTACTAAGTGTGCAATAACTTCTGTATCCGTCTCAGACTTAAACTGTACACCAATATCATCCGTTAGCCATTCTTTGATTGACATATAATTTTCGATAATACCATTATGAATAACAGCGATTGATGCTGACATATCTGTATGAGGATGTGCATTCACCACCGATGGTGCACCGTGTGTCGCCCATCTTGTATGTCCAATACCAATCAATGTATCATCGTACATTGAGCCAATTTCTTCTTGTAAATTAGATAAACGACCTTGTGACTTTCGAACGACCAACTCACCTTGGTCATATACAGCAATACCTGCTGAGTCATATCCTCTATATTCTAATTTTGATAATCCTTCCATTAATACTGGTACTGCTTGTTTATTTCCAATATATCCTACGATTCCACACATAGTGTCACGCTCCTAAATTTTATTTTTTATTTTGTTTTACTTCTTTGATTAGGACGAATTGTTCCACTCTCGATAATTTGCTTCAAAAACACAAAAATAGACCCTATCCTTAGCGTCTATTATACACGTAATTAGTATTGATCATCCGGTTCTCTTTGTCCTTAAAATCGCTTCTAAGTTTTGTAGAACCTTTATCGGTAATGATATACCGCAGAGTACCCGCCGAAATTTCGATAAACTCTGCCCTCGTCAACTGCACACTGCAGTTCTGGCGCTTGTATTTAGTTTTCTTTTTCACGCATAGAAAGCCTCCTCTCCATTCGTCCAAAATCAGTATACCACATATAGCCATGTATATGCCTAGGATTTCTTCGATTCTGTCATCAATATGTAAAATTTGCCACTGATAATTTGTAAAAACAGCTACATAGGTGTAGAATATAAACTGTTCAATAAAATAAGTAACGAGGAGTGATGAGCATGTTTGAACCAATTGCATATAGTGACGCACCTAAAAATTCAGTGTTCATAGATGTTCGTAGTCCATCTGAATATAATCATTCGACTATTGAAGGCGCCATTAATATACCGCTTTTTTCTGATGAGGAGCGGGCCATTATCGGCACAATGTATAAACAGGAGTCGCCAGATAAGGCGAAGCAACGGGGGGTAGAATTTGTTGCGGCTAAATTACCAGAATTATTTAAGCAAATTGTTACCGTCAAGAAAGAAACCAAATGCCCCGTTACCCTTTTCTGTGCCCGAGGCGGCTATAGAAGTACATCCCTTGCCTCTTTTTTAAATGGCATGGGGGAACGTGTCTTTCTACTGGAAGGTGGCTATAAGGCCTATCGAAAATTCATTCTAGATGAGTTGGACCGATTCTCAAAAGAGAAAACGTTTATTGTGCTTCACGGAAATACAGGCATCGGAAAAACACATATCCTTAAGGCCTTGTCTGAACACAAGCTACCTATTATCGACTTTGAAGGCGGTGCCAATCACAGAGGGTCTATCCTTGGTGGTGTTGGTCTTGGTGAAGGCAGCAGCCTCAAGACTTTCGAATCCTACATCTATCATCGTATCGTGGAACAGGATTCGGCTTACTATTTTGTCGAAGCGGAGAGCCGTCGCATTGGAAAGGTTTTTATCCCTAATTCTATTCACGAGAAAATGCAGACCGGCATTCACATCAATCTAACAGCAGATTATGACTTCAGAGCCACTGTTTTGATAGAGGATTACACAAAACATCCTACCTTTGAACAGGATATGGAACGGGCCATTCGCTATCTCGGTAAATACGTCGGTGAAAGAAAAGTAAATGAATACTTGGAAATGATGTTTGACGCAAAATACCACGCGCTTGCCGTGGAATTAATGAAAAATTATTATGATCCGCTTTATGAACATAAAGCCAATCAGATCGACTACGCATTTGAGCATCATATTACCACTATTGATGAAACTGTACAAAAAATATTGGATTGGTATCAACAAACGATAAAAATAGAAGACGAGACATCATCTGAAGACTCTTAAAGCAACAGCCGTTACAGTATCTTTGTAACGGCTGTTTTTTTATTTAAAATTTTCCTTGTAAAGCTCTTACAAATGATTTGTCATCATCGTAATCTAATGACTTCAATATTTCTTGTGCGCAAATCCATTTATCTCTCATTTCGGATTGATAATAATCGCCATGCTCATCCAGATACCAAGACTCTATATTGTCGCCCAAATACAGCTTGAGTGTTTGCTGAATGCGGTTACTGATATGTTTGTCCAGTACCGGGAACATTAATTCTATACGGTAATCCAAATTTCTCGTCATCAAGTCAGCGCTTGATAAATAGACTTGTGGGTGATGACCATTTTGAAAATAGTAAATTCTTGAATGCTCTAAAAATTCTCCTATTATGCTTTTTACTATAATATTTTCACTTTGTCCTTTTACGCCTGGTACCAAGGTACAGATACCTCTCACAATCAAGCGTATTTTAACACCTGCACACGAAGCTTCATAAAGCTTGTCAATCACCTCTTTATCGACGAGTGAATTCATTTTGGCGATAATCAATCCCTCATGTCCATGATGGACCTGCCTAATTTCCTTGTCGATTAACTCATAGATCTTTTCTCTCAAACCAAAAGGTGCAACTGATAGTTCCTCGGTCTCTATAGCATTGGTGAAACCGAAAATCATGTTGAAAAATTGTGATGCATCTTCACCAAAATCCTCATTAGAGGTAAGGTAACACATGTCAGTGTATCGTTTTGCTGTTTTACTGTTATAATTTCCAGTTCCTAGATGAACGTATCTTTTAATGGTCTTCCCTTCTTTGCGAACAACAAGCGTAATCTTAGAATGAGTTTTGTATCCATATACGCCATAAACAACATGTACCCCTTTACTTTCTAGTTTTTTTGCCCATTCGATGTTGTTTTCTTCATCGAATCTTGCCATCAACTCAACTAGAACTGTGACTTGTTTACCTGCAGTAGCCGCCTTACCCAAAGCTTTAATAATCGATGAATCTCCATCAACCCGATAAAGCGTCTGCTTGATTGCCACTACATCGGGATCTTTACTCGCTTGTTTGATAAAATCTACCACATAGTCAAAACTTTCGTACGGATGATGGATAAAAACATCCTCCTCTGAAAGTGTCCTAAATATGTCTTTTTTATGCATGTAAGGCATTTTTCTTGGTTTGTACTTAGATGCCTTCCTGTGGTCACCCATAAGTCTTTTGGAATTAAACCACATAGTCAAATCCATGATGCCTGGTATGCTGTAGATTTGACTTAGTGGAAGGTTATAAATTTCTTTTAACTGGTCGACAATCCACTGGTCACACGAATCACTCAGTTCCAATCGAATCGGGTCTCCGTCCTGACGCTTCTTGACCGCTTCTTCTATAACCATCAACAAATCGTCTGCATTATCTCCAATAAAGTCCAAATCGGCATTTCGGGTAAGCCGCATGACACTCGAACCAATGACTGCATTGCCATTAAACAGCTGACTAATGAACGTCATTATTATATCCTCTAATAAAACATATTCATAGCTCTCCCCGATTTTGAACGATACTAACCGGTCTAAGCTAGAAGGTACCTGAACGAGTGCTAGCTTGTGTTCATTTGAAACCAATAATTTGCATGCGATATAGAGGTCTTTATTTTTAACAATAGGAAATGGTCTGCTGATATCGACAGCCATGGGCGTAAGAACCGGCGACAATTCCTCTTTAAAATACACAGCCATCTGGTCTAATAGGCCCTCATCAAATGCCTCTTGTCGGACCAGTTTAAAGCCCTCATGTTTTAGGGAATCCAATAAATCATCAGTCAGTCTATGCTGTACATCAATCATTTGTGTCACTTCTTTATGAATTTGATCGAACAGTTTTTCAGGGGTATAACCAGAATCATCTGCCTCCTGATAACCTGCTTTGATTTGCTCTTTAATCGATGCAACACGCACCATAAAAAACTCATCCAAGTTAGATGAAAATATAGCATTGTACTGCAAGCGTTCCATCACTGTCAAATGCGTATTTGAAGCTTCATTTAAAACACGTTCATTAAATTTTAACCAACTTAATTCTCGATTGAAATACATATAATCACCTAACTCCTTTGCTTATTCTTCAGTATTATGATGTTTATATACCCCTTTTTTTGTAATCTACGATAAGAATAATTATTTATTATCATAAATAAACGGCAATGAATTTATTCATTGCCGTTCACCTAACTTACTATAATTTTATTCGCACCCTAAAGACTCTAACAAAGCTCTCACAACGCGAGGATCAAATTGACTGCCAGAGTGTTTCTTTAGCTGATCGATTGCCTCTTCTTTTGTCATTGCCTTTCTATAGGTTCTATCACTGGTCATTGCATCGTAAGCATCCGCTACCGCTATGATGCGAGACTGTATGGATATTGCATTACCTGCGATGCCCTTAGGATATCCCTTTCCGTCAAATCGTTCGTGATGATGTAGAATATGTTCCGATAGTTCTGTAAATTCATGTACGGAATTTAATATACGATAGCCTATTTCTGGATGTTTTTTAACTTCTTTCCATTCTTCTACTGATAGCTTATCGCACTTATCCAGTATACCGTCACTAATGGCAATTTTTCCGATGTCATGAAGCCAACCAGCGGTCTTCATTTCTTTGACAAGCACTGAATTCATGTTCATTACTTTTGCAATTTTTTCACTGTATTCGCTAACACGCGAGGAATGTCGCTCCTCACGTTCATTTTTTGCATGCAACGTCTTAATGACCGTATCAAACATCTTGCCCCGAATACTTGGACTTTCAACCAACTTGTTGCGATACATCTGATCCTCCACACGTTTGAACAGCATTTTCTTAGATTCAGACTCACATGCTTTTGTTCCTGATCCAAATGACATGGAAAACTCAATGCTTTTGAATTTTTCATGAAACAAGGCCTTTTTTAGTCGCTGCACGATATGTTGAACAGAAGTTTCAGTGGTATTTGGCAACAATATGACAAATTCATCCCCACTGAGTCGCGCGATTATTTCACTTTCTCTGCAAGTATTCCTCAAGACAGAAGCCATCAACTGTAGTAATTTGTCTCCCTCTTCATGCCCAAAAGCATCATTGATTAATTTCAACCCATTTACATCTGCCATAATTAAAGAAATTGGCAAATGCCGTTTCGTGTTTAATCGGTTGAATTCCTCTTCAAAAAAACGTCTATTGTACAGTCCAGTCAATTGATCATGATAACTCATATAAACAACTTCTTCTTCAGCAGCTTTACGCTCAGTTATATCCGTATAGATGCCATAGCCACCAATGATTACGTCCTCTGCAATAATCGGCACGCCCTGAACGATGCACATTCTTGACTGCCCATCGTTACCAAATCGCAGTCCTTCTTCTACAATTTTTTCCCCTGTCATCAGACGGCTGGTTAATTCAACACACTCCTCTAATTTATTATTTCCTGAAATAAGAGCATCAACTGTTTTACCCTTTATTTCTTCAAGTGTATACCCAAATAGAACACCAAAGCGTTCATTAATATCAAGAACTCTTTGTTCTACATCAATTCTAACAATCGCGTCATTGGAATTTCGAAACAGCGATTCAAACGTCATGTTTTGGTTCAGCAAAGCACGCTTGGATTCGATTTCAAAGGTTCTGTCTCTATAGCTAACGAAGGCACCACAATAGACGCCATCCTCAATAGTAGGAATACCTGTTATAAATACAAAGTACTTGTTACCATGACCATCAATGCGAACAGCGTCAGTTGTGAACAATTCACCTCTCGCTACTCTCTCATTCAATAACTTTGCACCGATCTTACGCTCATCACATACGACAAAACTATCTAATGGTTCACCGATCAGTTCATCTCTTGAGTACTTAAAAAACTCTATAAATTTATCGTTGACCTCAACAATGCAGTCCTGTGAATCTATACGTACGATTGCATCTAATGAAGCATGAAATAATTGACTATACTCCTCACTTGGCACTGCATCCTTCCCCCTAACACCTTAAACTTATTACGAAAACTTAACACTTTCTTTCATTATACCTTTTTTCATAGACTTCTTCAATTTAAGTTATAAGGGATATCTTATTAATAATATTAACCGACACCATCTTATCACTAATATTTCCATATAAAAAAGCTGCAATAGACAACTTTTCATAAGTCATCCATTGCAGCTAAATCTTCTTTTTCTTTATAGTGTTATCCCAGTTCCTTTTCAATCAAAGCAACTAGTTGCTCTGCATGCCCTTGCAGTTGCGACTGATCTTTGCCTTCAATCATAACACGTACAAGTGGCTCAGTGCCCGATGGACGAATCAATACGCGACCTTGACCATTGTAAACAGCTTCCACGTCTTCAATCGCCGCTTTAATCGTTTCATTGTCGAGATAGCCATGTTTTTTGTCATTTGCAACTTTGGCATTTAGAAGTACCTGAGGATACGTATCCATTATACTACCTAGCTCAGAAAGACTTTTGCCCGTATCCTTCATGACCTTCATCAATTGTACACCTGTTAACAGACCATCACCTGTTGTATTGTGATTAAGGAAGATAATATGTCCTGACTGTTCTCCACCTAGAGCAAATTGTCCCTCTTTCATCGCTTCAAGTACATAACGGTCTCCAACTTTTGTCTTTACAGCTTCAAGACCATTTTCTTTCAAAGCAATATCCAATCCGAGGTTTGACATCACTGTCGACACAACCGTTTTATTCGTCAATTCGTTGTTCTTGGCCATATGCGTTCCACAAATTGCCATAATTTTATCACCATCGATTAAAATACCTTTTTCATCAACAGCCAGTACTCTATCAGCATCTCCATCGAAGGCAAGTCCTAAATCAACTTTATGTGTTTTCACAAATTCACAAAGTCCTTCAGGATGTGTACTACCGCAATTCTTATTGATGTTAAATCCATCTGGTGCGTTGTTGATTGCCAACGTTTCAGCGCCTAATTTATCAAGTGCATGCTTTGCCACTTCAAAAGCAGAACCGTTTGCAGCGTCAATAGCAACCTTTAAACCGCTTAAATCGCCTTCAATAGTTTCCATAACTTCGTCAGCATAGATCTCCATCGCCTTGAACACTTCTGTCTTTCGACCGATCTCCGTGCCACTTGGATTATGTGCCAAATCCTTATCATTTAAAATGTACTCTTCAATTTCCTCTTCTATAGCATCTGTCAGTTTATAGCCATTCTCATTAAAAAACTTGATGCCGTTAAACTCAACCGGATTATGGGATGCAGAAATCATAACACCTGCATCAGCGCCAAAATGCTTGATTAACTTTGGAATAGCTGGTGTTGGTAGCACGCCAACTTTCACAACGTCACACCCTGCCGATAAAATACCAGAAAGCAGTGCCGATTCCAACATATCACCTGAAACACGCGTGTCTTTTCCAATAATAATCGTAGATCCTTTTTTTCCCTTTGTAATAACATGGGCGCCAAAACGACCAAGTTTATAAGCTAATTCATTCGTTAATTCCTCATTAGCAACGCCTCTTACACCATCTGTACCAAATAATTTTCCCATTTCATCCTCCATATATTAAAGTGACGCATCTGCTTTTTCCAGCAATTCTTTGACCTTCAAAACAAAAGAATTGTTTGCCAAAGTCTTTTCACTCATTACTTCCTTTTCAATATAACTCAATAATTCTTCAATCTGTCGCTTATCAAATTTTTTGATTAGCTGTTCTTCTACTTTAAAAGTCTTAATTGCAGCTTCATCATAATCGTGATCAATACCCAACTGTATCAAGATCTTTAAGGATCCGATCATACACGCTGATCCATCACAGCCATGACAAACGTCTGGTCCTAGGCATAAATCATCAACACCTTTTTGCAATACTTTAAAATGTTGGTGCAATTTTTCTGCCATTGTCGCATATGCCGACGATGCGTGTTTAAAATCCAAAATAAATTTTCTTGTACGCATTGAAAATATAAGCACACTTATAGCAATAATAGCCATAAACACCGTACTATAGGCTGTAAAATAATTTGATGCCACTAACTTTTCGATACCAAAAATCATAAATATCGTTGCCGCACCAATTTTTAGTTGCATTTCTGGAACCTTGTTACCTAGTTTAATGCCGACCCATATACCTAATAGTCCCGTCAACACCATCCCAGAGACCGTTCCTAGAAGAATCAGCGCAGGATACCCTTGACTCGTCGATAATGTAAGTGCCGTCAACTGAGTTTTGTCCCCCAGCTCACCAATAAAGAAGGCTAAACTAACCGTTGCAATCGGTCCATATTTTGTTGTGGATTCTTCAACATCTTCATCGTCCAGTTTAAGTGACAAGAGTCCAAATAAAATAAAGACTACACCTGCTACTAGATATATCAAATCAAATGGGATTACTTGCTGTAAGAAAGATCCCAGTATAATGGCTAGGCCATGATTAAAAAAAGCGCCTATTCCAATCCCAATCAAAATATCTCCTACTTTATATTTTGTTGCGAAAGTCATCGCCATCAATTGCGTTTTATCGCCCATTTCTGCTAAAAATATCAGTGTAAGGGCCTTTATATATGCACTGAGCATTCTCTTCACCACTTTCATTCATTTCGATGTACCTAAACGATGTGCATCTTTTTAATTATATCAAATCTTCTATCTATTTCCCAACAAAATACTTCCTAATATGCAAATAAACGCGTTTATTTTTCCGATGAATTCTGATACACTTGATTTGAAATTATTCGTTATGGAGGCATTATCATGAAAAAAATGGCACATTTAATGTTGCTCGGTTCAGCATTTTTATGGGGTATTAATTTTATTAGTATGAAATACTTAACGGATGTTTTTCCCACATTCAGCTTAATTTTCATTCGTTTTCTAATTGCATCAGTCTTGTTGTGGACTATTCTCCTTTATCAAAGAAGATCAACTGATGGTTTCGCACCATTAGATCCAAAAGATTACAAGCAAATAATTATAACCAGTATCATTGGCTACGTCTTGTATTTTCTTTTTCAGCTCTTTGCACTTAAGTTTCTTTCAGCAAACATGACGGCATTACTTTGTGCACTCATACCAATAATATCTATACCTGCTGAGTCATTCTATTATAAAAAGAGTGTTCATCCGATAATTTATATTTTGTCCGCTATTTCACTCTACGGCGTGTATTTGGTCTTAAACATGTCTTTGACTGAAGCTATTTCGTCCCAAGCACTGTGGGGCATTTTGCTAATGCTGAGTTGTATATTATGCTGGGTTCTATTCACGCTGATTACAAGAACCTTGCAAACAAAGTATGATAGTCTTTCGATGCTGACTTACCAAAGTACAGTTGCCACCATTATATTTGGAATAACAGCTTCTGGAGATATGAATAGCGCAATACAAGTCATGCGTCAAAGCGACAATGCGCTGATTATTATTGGCAATCTTTTATTCCTTGGAATCGGGAGTTCTGCCTTTGCTTATCTTTTTTATATAGAAGGGATGAAAAGAATTGGTATACAACTCTCGTCACTCTACATGAATATTATTCCTATAATTACGGCACTGGCGAGCTATTTTGTATTCAAGGAGTTAATGACCAGTCGTCAGCTCATCGGTATGATCATTGTTATTGTCTCAATTATATTGATTAATAAAATAGATCTATATCAACAAGTTCAAAATAAGCCCCTGACATCAGCTAAGTAAAATAGGATTGGAGGAAATATGTCAAAAAAAGTCGCACATTTACTATTACTCACCACAGCATTCTTGTGGGGCATCAATTTTATAAGCTTGAAATACTTGTCTGGAATCTTTCCAACCTTTAGTCTCGTTTTTATAAAATTTGGCATCGCGTCACTTTTCATGTGGTTTATCCTTATTCAAAAACGAAAAAAGGATTGCTCGTTGAAAACACTTGAACGCGTTGATTATAAAAACATTTTTATCACTGGTTTACTTGGATTTTCCTTGTATTCTTATTTTCAAATATTTTCATTTACATATTTATCCGCCAATTTGGCAGCACTCCTGTGTGCACTGGTGCCAATATTTTCCCTTATAGCTGAACAAATATTCTCAAAGAAAAGCTGTGCACTAGCAACTTATTTTTTATCCGTCTTATCCATTTTGGGCGTCTATCTTGTTTTGGATATGCACCCAAAAGAACTCTTTGCTTCCAATGCCATATGGGGTATTTTACTAATGACACTAGCAAACATATGTTGGGTTGCTTATACAATGCAGACAAAGAAGTTACAAGATAAATATGGTAGTTTTACATCACTGACATTTCAGATGACAGCCGGCACTATTGTTCTTGGTCTTACTGCAATAAAAGATTTCCAACTAGCCCTGTCGACACTGACGAACAGTAGCAACGCTTTGATTATTGTTCTTAATCTTTTGTTTCTTGGTATTGGCACATCAGCTCTCGCTTATCTTTTCTATATTGAGGGAATGAAAGTAATCGGGATTCAATTGGCCTCACTGTATATTAATGTCTTGCCAGTTGTGACAGCGATTGTTAGTTTCTTTGTTTTTAAAGAGCAATTATCGATACAACAGATGACCGGTATGTTCTTGGTCGTAAGCTCGATTATTCTGATTAATAAGGTGGAACATATCCACAACAAAAAGTCAGAAGATTTAAAAATGGGCTTTACCACTTAACTCTTAAATCTAGTAATAACGCGTTGATAAAAATCCATTAGCCATATGTGGTCATTTTTTTCATGTAAATGATTAAATAAATCTGCATATGTACATATTCCGACGAAAAAAGAGGTGTGATTACTCACACCTCTCGTTCCTCTATTATAATACTCTTACCCCATATAAGATTACTACTTTTTAATTGCTTCTGCCCCTCTTTTTAAGGCTTCTTGGTTTAATGGGATTAAATGTGCTTTTCTTTCACCGAAAACTTTCTTGAATGCTTCGATAATACTATCAACAGAAACTGGTGATACTAATTCTAAGTAAGCACCTAACATTACCATGTTTGCAGCCTTACCATTTCCAATTTCTACAGCAATTTCGTTAGCTGGAATATAGTATGCTTCAACATCGTCTCTAGATACTTTTTGCTCGATTAATGAGCTGTTTACTAAAATTCTTCCGCCTTTTACTACGTCAGCTTCGAACTTAGTCAATGATGGTAAGTTCATAACGATTGCAGTAGTTGCATTGTCTGTGATGATTGGTGAACCAATCATGCTGTCAGAAATCAATACGTTACAGTTCGCTGTACCACCACGCATCTCAGGTCCGTAAGACGGTAACCAAGATACTTCTTTACCTTCAATCATGCCAGCATAAGTTAACAGCTGACCCATAGACATAACACCTTGTCCACCAAAGCCTGCGCAGATAATTTTTTCATTTAACATTCTACTCATCCTCCCCTGGTCTTCTAAAGTTTCCAAGTGGGTAATAAGGCATCATGTTCTCTTTTAACCACTTAAGTGAATCCACTGGTGTAAGTCCCCAGTTTGTTGGACATGTAGAAAGTACTTCTACCATACTAAAGCCTTTACCATCAAGTTGACATTGGAATGCTTCTTTGATTGCTTTTTTAGCTTTTCTAATATTTGGCGCTGTATCTACAGATACTCTCTCGATGAAAGCAGCACCGTGGATTGTAGCGAACATTTCAGATACTTTTAAAGGCATTCCTGAATGCTCAACTGTTCTACCAAGTGGTGCAGTTGTTGCTTTTTGACCGATAAGAGTTGTTGGAGCCATTTGGCCACCAGTCATTCCGTAAATAGCGTTGTTTACAAAGATTGTTGTGATTTTTTCGCCTCTGTGTGCAGCATGAACGATTTCAGCTGTACCGATAGATGCTAAGTCACCGTCGCCTTGGTATGTGAATACTACGTTTTCTGGTAATACTCTCTTGATACCAGTCGCAACAGCTGGCGCTCTACCATGAGACGCTTCATGCATGTCACAGTTGAAATACTCATATGCAAGTACAGAACAACCAACAGGTGCAACACCTACTGCCTTGTCTAATACGCCTAGTTCTACTAATACTTCACCCACTAATCTATGGATAATACCATGCGTACAACCAGGGCAATAATGGGTTTCTTTACCTGGTACTAAACCAGTTGTTTTTTCAAATACTACTGCCATTATTTTGCACCTCCGATAATTTCTTTTACTTTATCAGCAATTGCTTCTGGAGTTGGGATCATACCACCAGATCTTCCGTAGAAGTCTACTGGGAATTTACCATTTACAGAAAGTCTAACGTCATCAATCATTTGTCCTTCTGACATTTCTACTGTTAATACAGACTTACAATCAGCTGGGATTTCATCAAATGCTTTTTCAGGGTATGGCCATAATGTAATTGGTCTAATAAGTCCAACATTAATGCCTTCTTCTTTTAACGCTTTGATCGCGTTTTTAGCGATTCTTGAAGTCGTTCCGTAAGCAACGATTACTACTTCAGCATTTTCCATGTTGTAGTTTTCGAATCTTACTTCTTTTTCTTTCATTTCAGCGTATTTTCTTTGTAATTTATGGTTATGGTACTCAAGCTCTTGAGGATCAAGTGCTAATGAGTTAATGATATTTGGCTTTCTTGTTCCGCCAGTACCAGTAGTTGCCCAATTCTTTTCAGGTAAAGTTCTAGTAGACTCTACTTTCTTGAATTCGATAGGCTCCATCATTTGACCGATCATACCGTCACCAACTACCATTACAGGGTTTCTGTAGTAATCAGCTGCATCAAATGATTCTTGGATTAAATCAACCATTTCTTGTAGGTTAGCTGGTGCATAACATAGTAGTTTGTAGTCACCGTTACCGCCACCTCTTGTTACTTGGTTGTAGTCTGACTGAGCAGGTTGAATACCGCCTAGACCAGGGCCACCTCTAACGATGTTAACGATAACACATGGTAATTCAGCACCTGCGATATATGTGATACCTTCTTGCTTAAGAGCGATTCCTGGAGAAGATGAAGAAGTCATTACTCTTGCACCTGCACCCGCTGCACCATAAACCATGTTAATTGCCGCAACTTCACTCTCAGCTTGTAAGAATACACCGTCATTATTTGGCATTTCTTTAGACATGTATTCTGGTAATTCATTTTGTGGTGTAATAGGGTAACCGAAGAAATATTTACAGCCTGCGTTAATTGCAGCAGCGCCGATTGCTTCGTTCCCTTTCATTAAAACTTTAGCCATTTTGTGGTTTCCTCCTCAAATTAATCTCTTTCAACTGTAATAACGCAATCTGGACAAATTGTTGCACAGTTTGCACATCCGATACACTTATCCATTTCATTAACAGTTGCTGGATGATACCCTTTTGCGTTGATACCTGATTTGTCCATAACGATAATGTTAACTGGACAAGCTGTCGTACATAGTTCGCATCCTTTACAAATGTCCCTATTAAAAATAACTCTACCTTTAGCCATGTTCACCCTCCTTGACTTAGTGTGTTCTATTTGAAAAGCCTCTTATGAATTACATCCAATCCTCACGCATGTACATTTTAATCGGTAGGATTTCTCCATCCGTATCATCAGGCAATTGGTGGGCAATTTCTTCTAATGTACACGTATAACGAACTGGAATGTTCACTTCACTCGACACTGTTCTTATAATTTCTTGGCCAGCAAGCACATCATCAACGGTTGTTTCTCTGAGTAAGTGTGTATTGTTGATTAAGCCGGTAATTCTTAATCCTGTTTGTTGTTCAATGGCATTTATATGGAAAACTGTTCCTTGGGGGGTTCCAGTTTGCTCACGATTCCCATTGAAAACACAAAACATATCGTAACTTCCGTCAACAAGCATGCTTTTATATCTGGCCAATACTCTAGCTCCAACGGAGTCTCCACCGACGTCTAAAATGACGTCGTAGGATTCATCCTGTAATGGACCAAGCACTCCAGCTGAGATAGCTGGAAGATCAAGATTAGCATTATGCCCTAAAGCACCACTAATCACTTTAATGCCAAGAGATTCAAGCAATTCCGCTTTCTCTCTTGATCTAAAATATACATTAACGACATCTAAATCGGCCAAAGCAACTTTTCTGCCTTGTTTCGCCAATTCAATTGCGTAATTAACTGCAAATTCTGTTTTTCCACTGCCGTAGTGGCCGATTATAATTCGGATTCTTTTATCATCTATCAACATTTATCACCTATTTATTTCTCTTCCACTTAGACAGCCAAACGATTTAGTAGTCTAAAGCCTCTTCTTCTCCTCTAAGAACACGTAAGCCACCTTCTGCAAGGGCACTCATTTCGTCTTCTCCTGGATATACGATAACTTCAGCAATTGATTCTACACTTTCTTTGATCCAACCAACAAGCATCTTGTCATATGCAAGGCCACCTGTTAATACGATTGCATCTACTTTACCTTTTAATACAGCACCACAAGCGCCGATTTCTTTTGCAACTTGGTAAGCAAGTGCTTGATAAACCAATTCAGCTTCTTTATCGCCAGCTTCAATTTTTGCACAAACTTCTCTACCATCATTTGTATTTAAGTAAGCAACTAAACCACCTTGTCCTTTAAGTAGTTTTTTGATTTCTCCATGTGTATACTTGCCAGAGAATGCTAACTTCACAATATCACCTACCGGTAATCCACCAGCTCTTTCAGGTGAAAACGGTCCGTCTCCGTCAAGTGCGTTGTTTACATCTACAACACGACCAGCTTTATGTGCACCAACTGATACACCACCGCCCATATGCGCAACGACTAAGTTTAACTCCTCATACTTTTGTCCTTTTTCCTTTGCAGCTCTTCTAGCAACAGCCTTTTGATTTAACGCATGGAAAATTGACTTTCTTGCTAATTCTGGCATACCAGAAACTCTAGCAACGTCATCTAACTCATCAACTACAACTGGGTCTACAATAAACGAAGGAATATTTAAACCAGTTGCAATCTCATTCGCTAAGATTCCGCCTAAGTTAGATGCATGTTCTCCAAGAACACCTACTTTTAAGTCTTCGATCATTGGTGCTGAAACTCCATAAGTTCCACCTTTGATTGGCTTTAATAAACCACCACGACCTACAACTGCGTCTAACTTTGTTAAGTTGATACCAGCATCATTTAATGAATCTAAAATAACGCCTTTTCTAAAATCATATTGATCGTAAATTTTTTCGTATTTGTTGATTTCCTCTGCGGGATGTCTTAGTGTTGTTTCAAACACTTCTTTCTCATTGTCATAAATAGCGATTTTTGTTGATGTAGAACCTGGGTTAATCGCTAGAATTCTATATACGTTCATCATGCACCGACCTTTCAGTTTCCTCTTTTATTTTTCTTATTGCATCTTTGCTGCCATTAGTGTACCTAAGGCAATTGAATTTAATTTAGTATCTTCATCATCCGCTCTAGATGTAAGAACAACTGGCGCTTTTGCACCAACGATGATTCCTGCACTCTTAGAACCATTGATCAAGAATGTTAATGCTTTGTAAGCAATGTTTCCTGATTCAATGTTAGGGCACATAATTATATCAGCGTCCCCTGCTACTGGATGATCAATATTTTTAAGTTTCGCCGCTTCTTTAGAAACTGCGTTATCCAATGCAAAAGGTCCACCTACTAAACACCCTGAAAGTGTGCCTTCTTCATTCATTTTTACTAATTCGCCTGCATCAACTGTCGCTGGCATCTTAGGATTTACTTTTTCCTTTGCACAAACAACTGCTACTTTAGGTTCTTCAATATCTAAACCATTTGCAACCACTAGTGAGTTTTCAATGATTTGTTTTTTACCATTTAAGTCAGGTGCAATGTTCATCGCTGCATCTGTTATAAGCAGTAATTTATGGTAAGCTGGTAAATCAAATACTGCAACATGGCTTAATACGTTACCAGTTCTTAATCCAACTTCTTTATTTAAAACAGCTTTAAGGATAATTGCAGTATCTACAAGCCCCTTCATTACCATATGTGCTTCTCCTGTCGAAACAAGTTCAACTGCCTTTAATGAAGCCTCTGCTAAATCTGGTAAGTCAATTACTTCAAAGTTATTTAAGTCGATGCCTTTGTCGTCTGCAATTGTTTTAATTGCCGCACCATCACCTACTAAAATACCTTTTACGATGCCTTCTTTACGTGCTCTTTCAACTGCCATTAATACGTCAACATCTTGTGCACAAGCAACGGCTACTGTTTTAGGACCACGTTCCTTTGCGATTTTTAATACATCTTCAAAACTCTTAATCATATTAGTTCACCTCGTCTTCGTAAATCTTTGGCATTTCTTTGCCATTGTCTACTCTCATTACCCCCTCATTCAGGGCTTTCATTTCGTCTTCACCTGGTCTTACATAAACAGGTGCAATATAATCTACCATTTCAGTAATATATTCTGTTACATAGTTAGAATAAGCAATACCGCCTGTTAATACAACGCCATCAACCTTTCCTTTGAGAACTGTTGCCATCATGCCAATTTCTTTAGCGATCTGATAACACATGGCATCTAGGATTAATTTTGCTTTTTCGTCCCCTTTATCTATCATAGCTTGTACATCTCTTACGTCATTCGTACCAAGATATGCAACCAAGCCACCTTTACCTCTTAATTTATTTTTCATTTCTTTTGGTGTGTAATCACCTGCAAAAACAAGTTTTACAAGATCCCCAACTGGCAATCCACCTGTTCTTTCTGGAGAAAATGGACCCATTTCATTTGCGTTATTTGCATCAATCATCTTGCCTTTTTCCATTGGCACTACAGAAATACCACCACCAAGATGTGCAACCACTAAATTCATATCATCTAATGATTTTTCTAATTCATCGGCTAGCCCAATTGAAATCGCTCTAACATTAAGTGCATGTAGAAGTGATCTACGCTTCACTTGTGGGATACCAGATACGCGTGCAACTTCCTTAAATTCGTCTACTGCAACTGGATCGACGATGTATGCCTCTACGCCATTGACATCAGCAATACTTCTTGCAATAAGGCCACCTAAGTTTGATGCATGTTCACCCTGTACGCCTATTTTTAAATCTTCAATAAGTGCCGGTGTTACCTTATAAGTTCCACTTGGCATTGGCTTTAATAAACCACCTCTACCAACAACAGCCTTAAGCTGTTCAACTGAATACCCTTCTTCTTTCATCCATGAGATGATAATATCTTTTCTGTATTCAAACTGATCTGCTATCTTATCGAATTTACTAATTTCTTCTGGTGAGTGAGTTAAATTCTTTTGTAATACATTTTCCTCTCCAGCAAACAACGCAACTTTTGTTGATGTTGATCCTGGATTAATGACCAATACATATTCCTTTGACACAAAAACACCTCCATTATTTCCACCTTAATTAAAATGCAATTACGATGCCAACTTTATTCAAATGGCATTATATTTATTTACTTGGCTTTATACCTATATCCCGATAAAAAAACACCAATCACCTTTTAGTCAAAAAAAGCGATTGGTGCAATAAGTTGCATGCATAATATTGCAGTTTTCGCATTAAAACTGCAATATTTTGCATTAGTCGTTATACTTGTTCAGTTTATAGTAAAGACTTCTAATGGAAATCCTTAAATCCTGTGCTGTTTTGTCTCTGTTACCATTATTTCTTTCAAGAAGCGCAAGAATATAGTCTTTTTCTGCTTGTGCCATTACCTCAGATAGTGGTTTGGCCTTTTCTTTCAATGCGCGCTTTCTCTCCATTGGAGAAGGTTCCGCTTTCTCCTGAAGGGACTTAATCGCAGGTAAATGATGCTCTTCAAGTAGTTGCTCTGTCATTTCCATATTAATCATCGCACGTCCGATATAATTTTCAAGTTCCCTGACGTTACCAGGCCAGTTATATTCCTTGATGATTTCAATCGCACCCTTGGATATCTCTTCGACGCTACGACCGTATTCCTGGTTATACTTATTGATGAGGTACTTAACAAGTTCTGGAATATCTCTTTTATGTTCACGTAGTGGTGGAATTTTGATTGGTACAACATTTAATCGATAGTAAAGATCTTTTCTGAATTTACCCTCAGAGACTTCTTTTTCTAGATCTCTATTGGTTGCAGATATAATTCTTACATTAACAGGTATGGGTTCGTTACTTCCGACACGCATAATCTCTTTTTCTTGCAATACTCTTAGAAGCTTTGCCTGCGTATTGATATTCACTTCACCGATTTCATCAAGAAACAGTGTCCCGCCATCTGCTTGTTCAAACAGGCCGATACGTCCACCTTTTCTTGCACCGGTAAATGCCCCCTCTTCATAACCAAAGAGTTCACTTTCCAATATATTTGAATGAATCGCCGCACAGTTTACTCGGACAAACTGTTTATTTTTTCTATTGCTGGCATTATGGATGGCATGGGCAAATAGCTCTTTACCCGTTCCACTTTCACCTCTTAATATTACTGTTGCAGGTGTAACCGCAGCTACCCTGGCTTTTTCTATGGCTGTAATCAACCCACTATGACGACCAATGATGTCCTCAAACGTATATTTAGCCTCTAAATTTCGGATAATTTTTTTTGCTTTATCCAATTCGCCGATTAGCTGATTGAATTCTGTTAAATCATGGATAACACCAACACTTCCAAGCAATTGATCGTTGTCAATTATCGGGGATGCATCTACGACAACATCTCGCTTATTGGGGCCAACCTTTAATCGCACCCGTCGAATTTCCTTTTTGGTTTCAAGTACTCTTAAATGTACACTTTCACCTTCAGCAAGGTCGACCGTGGCGACTTTGCCTATAATATCCTTTTGGGTATACCCTGTCAGTCGCGTATAAGCAGGATTAATCATAATCCCTTTACCTTCGCTGTCAACAACGGATATGGCATCTGAAGTCGCATTAAATATGGCCTGCAACATTGCACGGACTTCTTTTACATCCGTTAATTCTTCTGCCATTTCCTTCACTTCAGTAATATCTCTGAATATGGCGATGGCACCAACAATTTTGCCCTCCTCATCGTATATAGGCATACGGTTGGTGATAATGGATATATCTCCAAGTGGTTGGTGACGATTTAACTCTGGTACACCAGAAGCCATAACTTCAGGCAGACGCGTAGACGGAATAACTTCTTTTATGGGTAAACCAATAACCGCTGAAGGTATAAGATTGGTCAACTTCCCAGCAGATTTATTAAAGATGGTCACAACACTGTCTCTATTAATTGCAATCATAGCATCATGGGTTGCATTAAGTATCATTTCAATTTCCGGATTCATGCCCTCTATTTCTCTATTCATTTATTCACCTCTTTAAAAAACGCAGAAGAGCGTCTTCTGCGTTTTAGAATCCTTATTCTGCAGAAGTAATTACTCCGCTATCGTTTCTATTGCTGGTTCCACTAATGATACACTAATATTGATTGGTGTTATCTCTACTTTTATATTTTTATCAATGACTTCTGCAACGAGTGGTACTGTATAAATGCCTTCTGTCAGATTACTCAAATCCACATAAACTCTTAAATCATCAATTGTAAGATTCGACAAGACTCGAGGCACATCAATCGCAGTTATTTGAAGTGTTGATACCGCTGAACTAAAAGATGCCTCATACAAGTCGTTCACATTAGTTGTTCCACGCACTGCTGTAAAGCCACTTCTGTCCTTTATAAGTATATCGTCTGTTGTCATTTCAAAGATTCGCTCTTCTACAGGTTCAACTTCTATTTTTAATTTAAACGGCGGATCAAAATACATGATTGTCATACCTTCTGGTATGACCACATCAACTTCCACATCCGTTGTCTCAGTGAGTTCCGAAACGTCAATAGGATTTGTCGTTAATGTTTCAATTGCGTCAATAATATCCTTATGACCTTTGAGTACAATCTCACTTGGATCCAATGTAACATTGACAATTTTATACGCGCTCGCCGGTTGACCCATTAGATTTGGAAGTACATTAATGTTTTTGACTTTCTTAATCCCCAGTTCAACACCAACATACTGTACGCCTAATTCAATATTTGAAACGCCATTACCATCATTATCCACTGCATGTATAGCAACTTCCTTTGTTGTGTCTTCGATAATATCAGTAACGTCCACTTCACCAATGAGCTCTAAAACAGAGTTTACATATGTTTCAGGCCCTTTTACAATAACTTCCTCTGGTAGAAGTTGCATATTGTCTTTAATGAAGCCACTTTTTATTTTTCCTGCAATACTAACATTCACGGGTTTGGGCACTTCAATAATCTGATCCATAAAGAGTTTCACTTCTTGTTGGGATATGTCAGAGATCATAACATTGTCATAAAGTATCGTTCTATCTAAGGCAACACTGTTATTCCCTTTACCATAGCCCATTAAATTGGCTGTGATTTTTATATCATCAGCAGCAACGTCCATTACGTCATTGCGACGACCTTTAATCTCTATATCGACTAGCTTTTCCGTTTTGTCCATAATAACCAGACCATCATCTAAAAGCATTTGTTCATTTTTTAACTCGACTGGTATATTGTATATCCATTTAGACATTTCAGGATTTTCCTGGTCCATAACAAACAACCAAAATATCACCGCAAATAAAACAGACAGCACCTTAGACCGACTGTTATTTGTTATCTTCAAACTCGAAAAAAACCAAACAAAGGGTTTGCTCAAGATTTCTAACAACTTATTCATCTTTAACCCTCCATCTTCTCTTAATCAGCGCATTGTTCTTTTCTGGATTATAGGCGTCAATCAAAATACGCTTTAATGTGTTTGCATCTAAAAACCGCGACAATTTTCCGTCTTTAGCAACAGATATACCGCCTGTTTCCTCAGAAACAATAACAACTACAGCGTCACTACTTTCCGCCATTCCTAATCCTGCCCTATGTCGCGTTCCTAATTCTTTACTAATATTTTGATTTTCTGACAGTGGCAAAATACACCCGGCTGCCATAATTTTATTTTCTCTAATAATTACTGAGCCGTCATGAAGGGGTGTATTGGGCACAAAAATATTCTCCAATAATTGGTCAGACAATTGACCACCAATTCGGATCCCTGTTTCCATAACTTCTGTTATTCCCGTTTCTCTTTCTAATACAATGAGTGCACCAATACGATTCTTTGACATACGTACAGTTGCTTCGACGATGCTCTCAATAGATGCGACCAATTCCTCATATTGAATTTCGACGATAGATTTAGACAAAAACTTACTTCGGCCTATGTATTCCAATGCACGACGTAATTCAGGCTGGAACAGAATTAACAGCGCAACAAAACCGAGAGTTACTGTATTCTTCAAAATATAGTAGACAGAATAAAGCTTGGCCCATTCACTTAATTTAAGTACGACTAAAAGAATAATAATTCCTTTTATTAATTGCTCCGCTCTGGTCTCTTTGATTAACATTAATAATTTATAAAAACAAAACGCAATGATTACAATATCTAGTACATCCTGTAATCTTATGCTTGAAATTGTTTGCATGATTGCATCCACTGTAAAAACACCTCTTATGATGATATAGTCGTTCAAATTAAGTATACACCTAATTCTCCATATTTTGTAGTTTTTTCGCTCAAACAACAAAAAAACCCCAAGGTATTGGGTACCTTAGGGTCACATTAGTCTAACCAGACGTCATTATCGACGTTGTAACGATCTGCTATACTCGAATATCTGCTGATACAGGGACTTCAAATAGCCATGGTGTTCGGGTGATAACAAAGTTTGCAAATTACTTATGATATCTTCCTCTCGCTTTGGATCATAAACACCAATTTTATCTTCACCTTTAACCAGCTTCACTTCTCCAGTTAATTCTAACCGCTTATTGATGAGTGTCACCAATTGCTGGTCAACAACATCAATCTCTTCTCTTATTTCATCCAATGTCTTCATCCTTACCACCAACTTACATCTTTCTCTTCACCTAATAATAGATCCAATAGTGCTATTGCCATGGCAGCTTCCACCACTGGTAATGCTCTTGGAATAATACATGGATCATGTCTTCCTTCAATTGCAATGGTCTTCTCTTCTAAGGTCTCAATATCTATTGTCTTTTGTTCTTGACCAATAGAAGGCGTAGGCTTAAATGCCACACGTACATCGACAGGCATGCCGTTTGTGATGCCCCCTAAAATACCACCGGCGTTGTTTGTTTTTGTCTTAAATAATCCATCTTCCATATAAAAATCATCATTGGCTTCTTGTCCATCCAACCTTGCTACATCAAACCCTAGACCAAAGGAAACACCTTTAACCGCTGGTATTGAAAACAGCAAATGAGCCAATCGACTTTCCAAAGAATCGAAAAATGGTTCACCAAGCCCAACTGGTATGTTGATACCAACACAACGAATAACACCACCAACCGAGTTATGGTCTTGTCTCATTTGTTCAATAAGCGCTTTCATCTCTATGCCAACATCATCTGTCATCACTGGAAACGGGGACTTTGTCCATTTTGAAATCTGCTCACCTGTCACAGACAAGCTGTCTACGTGTTCATCATTAACCGAACCAATAGATTCAATAACTGTACCGATAGAAATCCCAAGCTTTCCTAGAATTTGTTTTGCAACCGCACCAGCAAATACCAATCCTGCAGTTAAGCGTCCGGAAAAATGGCCACCACCTCTATAATCATGAAATCCTTTGTACTTCATGTGTGCTGTATAGTCGGCATGTCCTGGCCTTGGCACTTTCTTGATACTGCTATAATCTTTCGATCTGGTATTTGTATTTTCAATAATCATCGCTAGTGGTGCACCTGTCGTATGCTCATTAAAATAGCCACTCATAATTTTAAACGCATCGTCTTCTTTACGCGGCGTCTCTAATGATGATTTACCAGGTTTCCTTCTATTCAATTCCCCTTGTATTTGATCGAGATCCAGCTTTATACCAGCTGGTAAATTGGATAGAACCACACCAACACATTCACCATGTGATTCACCAAAAATTGATATTTTTAAATTCATGCCCCATATATTACTCATGAACGATGCCTCCTATAGATTGTAAATCTTCGAAGAAATGCGGATAGGACTTTGTAATAGCATGAGCATCCGTAATTGTCACCGGATTTGATGCGCAAGTACCAGCCACAGCCAGTGCCATAACAATTCGATGATCATTCCATCCTTCTACAGAGCCACCCGATAGCTGGTCAACACCTTCAATAATTAATCCATCCTCTGTTTCCTCAATAGTTGCCCCTAATTTTTTCAGTTCTTTATACATAGCTTTTATTCTATCTGATTCTTTTAAGCGAATACGCTGACCATTGTAAAGACGTGTCTTGCCCTTACTAAGTGCTGCAAGTACTGAAATGGCCGGTAGCATATCCGGTATTTCACTCATGTCAATATCAACGCCTTGTGTCTTTGATTTCCTTACAATTAATTCACCTTTTTCAAAAGTAACGTCGCCACCCATACGTTTAACGATATTCAAAATCTCGCTATCCCCTTGAAGTGACTCCTCCTTCAATCCTGTTAGTTTTAAGTCACCATTGATTAAGCCGGCAACTACGAAAAAGGCTACTTGTGAATAATCCCCCTCAACGGTGTAATTTCTCGAATTAAATGTGGCATTTCCCGGGACATGGAAAACACTATAATTATCATGTGTGACCATAACGCCGAAGTCCTTTAAAACGTCTATGGTCATATCAACGTAACTTCTCGATTCTAACTTACTTGTCATCTCTATTGTCGAAGAGCCATCACACATAGATAAGGCATACATCAAGCCTGTTACAAATTGTGAACTGACATCCCCTGGCAGTTTGTATGCACCACTCTCCAAATGTCCCCATATATCAAGTGGCAATTGGTCCGGATAGTCGTAGCGTATTTTCTTTTCGTTAAATATATCAAAATATGGTGTCATCGGTCGTGTTGCCAGTCGTCCTTCACCATGAAATGTAATCGCTTCATTATAGTCCCTATCCATCATACCGATGGGGATCATAAAACGGATTGTTGAACCAGACTCCTTACAGTAAAAGTTTGGATCCGTAATCGAAACACATCCAGTCCCTTCAACTTCAATACGATCATCAAACACTTCAATAGTTGCCCCAATATTACGCATACATGATATTGTAGCAATCATGTCTTTTGAGAAGATTAAGTTATTGACTACTGATTTTCCTTTAGCTAATCCTGCAGCCATAATAGCACGATGGCTCATACTTTTAGAAGGTGGTATGCGCACTTCACCTTTTAATATACTTTGGTTGATTGTTACAGTCTTCATAGTGCCTCCTCAGTCCTTGTCCCTTGTAAAAGTGATTTTGCCTGTGGAATTGTCAGTGGATAACTTTTTGCCTCGCCGATTTTATCCACAACGATAATGTGTATCTGTCCATTCATCACTTTTTTGTCATTTATTATATCTGTACAATAAGACCTATAATCGTCTTCTATTTTATCTTTGAATAAATCATAACGCTCTAACAATTCTTTTATTTTAGGGGTTATGATTAGCTGTGACTTTTCAATCTGTTCATACTGACGCATCATAAGATACATCCCCATAGCCACTGCTTGTCCATGACTATACACGCCAAATCCATAATGTTTTTCTATCGCATGGCCCAATGTATGACCAAAATTCAATGTCATTCTTAAACCCGTATCGAATTCATCCTGCAAGACAACATCTCTTTTAATTTTGCAACACGCTTCGATAATATCAAGAATTCTATCCTTTATGCTAGCTAGCGTATTTACTTGTAACACTTCATACAATGACGTAGAACCAATGAATCCATATTTTATGATTTCACCAAGACCATCAAGCCATTGATCTTTTTCGAGTGTTCCTAAATATTTTTTATCAATCAATACGTACCGTGGTTGATAAAATGCGCCGACTAGGTTTTTACCTTCTGGTATATTCACTGCGACTTTACCACCAACACTACTGTCCACTTGAGAAAGCAAGGTTGTCGGTATCTGAATAAATGGAATACCTCTCTTGTATGTCGCTGCAACATAACCCGCCAAGTCACCGACAACACCACCGCCAAATGCAAGAATCACATCACTTCTAGAAAATGATTCTTTTGCAAGGAAGCTGTATATTTGTCCTGCTACTTCAAGGGACTTGCTGCTTTCACCGGGTTCTATTTCATAAGAAAACACTTGAATATCTAGTGTCATCAGATGTTTTTTCAATTCATCCAAGTATAAACCTGCAACCGTCTTATCTGTTATGATCATAACACGTTCACAACGTATGTTATTTCTAATATAATCAGTCACTTGTGTTGTTATATTTTCACCAATATCTATGATATAGTCTTTTGACTTATCACCAAAAGTCACATCAACTGTTTTGAGTATTCCCATAGGCCACCTTCTCATCTTCACGTTCTTTAATCATGATACATAATTAAAGAGTTTAACACATTATCTGCATGATTCCTATCATTTAGCGAATTTTTCTAAAAACTTATTGTAATGGTCATCCTTGTTGATACACAAGGAGTTGAATGACTCAAATTAGTGTTGAAATCATACAAGAGTTCGCTCTTTCCTTGGTGATAATAGTATTTCGGATGTTATTCTCGTTTTTCACAAAAAAAAACACAGTACATAATGTACTGTGTTTCTCGTTGGTGCCCAGACGCGGAATCGAACCACGGACACGGGGATTTTCAGTCCCCTGCTCTACCGACTGAGCTATCTGGGCGTATATGGCGGAGAGGGAGGGATTCGAACCCTCGTGGGCGTGAACCCTAACGGTTTTCAAGACCGCCCCGTTATGACCACTTCGGTACCTCTCCTTAATATGGTGCACCCACAGGGATTCGAACCCCGGACACCCGCCTTAGAAGGGCGGTGCTCTATCCAGCTGAGCTATTGGCACTCGCTGTGCTCGTGCCAATGCGTGTGCGTATCTCTTTACTTACGAGCTACTTCACGTCCCACTGATTATCACTATGTGATAAACGTTCGTATTGGCACAAACTGTGTTTGTGCCAAATCCGTCGTAGACGGCGTGTGCGTTAATCCTTGATTAACTTCACTTCACGCTGATGATTATTAGATAATCAACGCTTGTATTGACACTAAACTATATTAATCTTACTTTTTGTAAGAAGAGAGCGGGTAGGGGGAATCGAACCCCCGTAACCAGCTTGGAAGGCTGGAGTTTTACCATTAAACTACACCCGCATA
>PPCM01000210.1_pt1 | contig 74897 bp, 76 predicted proteins | sample 1555541 | NCBI WGS metagenome assembly PPCM01 (sample SAMN05284479, study PRJNA326546) | Marine sediment metagenome, whole genome shotgun sequencing project. | isolation source: marine sediment | place: Germany: Wadden Sea | collected 2012-09-05 | reverse complement strand
TCATCTGATCAAGAATAATTTCCTCTGCAACACGTCCGCCAAGAAGCATAACAAGAGTATCTTCAAGATAACCCTTGGAATAGTTATGGCGATCATCGACAGGCAACTGCTGAGTCACACCCAGAGCACGCCCGCGAGGGATGATAGTAACTTTGTGCACGGGGTCTGTGTTTTCAAGCAGTTTAGCTATAAGAGCATGACCTGCTTCATGGTACGCAGTAGTCTTTTTCTCCTCATCAGTAAGAATCAGACTGCGACGTTCACGCCCCATGAGGACTTTGTCTTTGGCTTCTTCGAAGTCAGCCATATTGACATAATCCTGATTATTCTTAGCAGCATACAAGGCAGCCTCGTTAACGAGGTTTTCAAGGTCTGCACCGGAAAAACCGGGAGTACCACGAGCGATAACATCAAGGTCGATCTCACCTGCAAGAGGGGTCTTGCGGGTATGAACCTTAAGGATATGCGCACGGCCCTGAACGTCAGGAGTAGGCACAACAACCTGCCTGTCAAAACGACCGGGACGCAGCAATGCGGGGTCGAGGACATCAGGTCTGTTGGTTGCAGCAATGAGGATAACACCTTCGTTGGACTCAAAACCGTCCATTTCAACCAGCAACTGGTTCAAAGTCTGTTCACGCTCATCATGCCCGCCGCCGAGGCCTGCGCCACGCTGACGGCCCACAGCATCAATTTCATCAATAAAGATCAGGCAGGGTGCATTTTTCTTACCCTGTGCGAAAAGATCACGCACACGGGAAGCACCGACACCGACAAACATTTCAACAAAGTCGGAACCGGAAATGGAAAAGAAAGGCACACCAGCTTCACCGGCAACAGCGCGGGCAAGCAGTGTTTTACCGGTACCGGGGGGGCCCACCAGCAGCACACCCTTGGGGATGCGTCCGCCGAGACGGGTGAATTTCTTGGGTTCGCTGAGAAACTGAACGACCTCGGAAAGTTCATCCTTGGCTTCATCAACTCCGGCAACATCTTCAAATGTTACGCGTGCAGTCTCTTCATTGATCAACCGCGCCTTGGAACGACCGAAAGACATGGCTCCGCCCTTTCCTCCACCGCCGCCTTGCATCTGGCGCATGAAAAAGATCCAGACACCGACCAGAAGCAACATAGGAAACCATGATATGAACAATGTCATATACCATGGGGCCTCTTCTTCCGGCTCAGCCACAACTTCAATTTTGTTTTTGATCAGATTCTGAACAAGGGCCGGATCTTCAGGGTTATAAGTGACAAAACGTTTGTCACCGACCATTACCCCGCTGATTTTCTGCCCCTGAATCTTAACTTGAAGGACTTCACCATCATCGACCCTGCTTAAAAAGTCGGTGTAGGAAAGTTTGAGCTGGGAAGTCTGCGGCTGATTAAACAGATTGAACAGGACAATCATAACCAGCATGATGGTTACCCAGACCAAGAGATTCTTGGCAAAACTATTCAAAGTCTATCTCCTTGGATATGCGTCCGGCCTGCCAAAGCCTATCAATATGCGGCAAGCACCGGACTGTATTTACATTTTTTCTACAGTATCAATCAGCTATTAATAAGACTAATTCGGGAAAAGGCAAGGCATATTCAAAAATATTATTAATGCTTGCCCTTTGCCGACAAAATTGTTAGCCATTTCTTCTTCGAAGGGGAAGTGTATCGTAACCGGTGTTGCGCCTGGACTTCAAATCCAGTGGACGGGTTAACCCTCGTCGGTAGGTTCGACTCCTATACACTTCCGCCAATATTTCCAACCCCTTGTCCGCAAGGGGTTTTTTCGTTTAAAAATGACCGCCTTCTATCAATGGACGGTAAAGGTTTTCTTGGGATTCCATCCATAAAGAATAACCTCCATCGGAATCTTCCACTTTGTAGAAAACATCATCGAAATTTTTTCCCGCAGGAAGGTCAAATGAGATTGTGCTGGTCATCATTGAGCTTTTCCACTCTTTGGACTCCTCATTATATTCTCGCCCCCAATTAATTATGTTATTCATAACAACCTGGGTAGAATCTACTCCCTTTTCGACTTTATTTAAAACAAGTGGTCTGTTTTTGTATAAAACGACATATTCTTTACTATCAAAGACCTCAGACAACATATTTTCAAATATGCAATACAAATCTGAATCTTTACTCATATTTTATTCCGTCCCGTAAGTGATTTTGGCATACCCATATCTTATTAATCCATCATCGCCTTACCAGCAAGCCCCATCGCCAACAACAAAAAAGGCCGGAATGAGACAGCCATGCTATCCGATTCCAGCCTTTTAATTGGTCTCAACAACTAAAAACTAATCTTCAAGCCACCCCTTCAGCTCATTAATCTGTGCGTCAACAGATTCTGGTCCGGTGCTACCGGGGGAAACCCTGCGTCTTACTGCGGCTTCGTAGGAAAGCACCTCAAAGACATCTTCTTCGATTTTATCGGAGAAAGATTTAAGTTCTTCAAGGCTCATATCTTCAAGCCCCCTGCTCTCGGCTTCAGCCTTTGCAACAGCAGAACCGGTGATATGGTGCGCTTCGCGGAAAGGAATTCCCTTACCTACGAGATAATCAGCAAGCTCTGTAGCATTCAAGAAACCTTTTTTCAGCGCAGCTTCCATGTTCTCTGGGTTGAAGCCCATGGCCTGCATCATGTCAGCCATGATTACAACTGAAGCATGTACGGTTTTATCGCAATCGAAGAAAGGTTCTTTGTCTTCCTGCATGTCACGGTTATATGCCAGTGGCAATCCCTTGCAGGTAGTCAGCAGTGAAATAAGGTCACCAAAAACACGCCCGGTCTTACCGCGCATAAGTTCGCAGACATCAGGATTCTTCTTCTGGGGCATGATGGAAGAACCGGTGGAAAATTCATCGGGCAGTTTAATGAAACCGAAGCAGGGGTTGGCCCAAATAATCAGCTCTTCACAGATGCGGCTCAGGTGGGTCATGATCAGGCTGCCGGTAAACATTGCTTCCATAACAAAATCACGGTCGGAAACAGCATCAAGGCTGTTGCGGAAGGTTTCTGCCATGCCGAGATATTTAGCGGAAGTAGCAGGTTTAAGCGGATAAGTTGTTCCAGCAAGGGCAGCAGCACCCAGCGGGCAAACGTTAGCTCTTTTGATGCAGTCCACTACTCTGCTGTGGTCGCGCTTGAACATCCAGGCGTACGCGAGCATGTGGTGGGCGAGGCTTACAGGCTGTGCGGGCTGCAGATGAGTATAACCGGGCAGCAGGACTTCTCTATTATCGTCAGCCTTGGCAGTAAATACCGCGATCAGCTTCTCAAGAGCTGTTTTCCATGCTTCCAGAGAACGCAGCACGTGCAGACGGAAGTCGGTTGCAACCTGATCGTTACGGCTGCGGCCAGTGTGCAGTTTACCACCAACAGCTCCGACGATTTCAGTCAGTCTGCTTTCGATGTTCATGTGGAGATCTTCCATCTCCTTTTTCCATTCAAACTTTCCGGATTCAATCTCTTCCAGAACCTGATCAAGTCCTTTGACCAGAGTTTGGGCTTCTTCGGCAGTCAGAACACCCTGCTCTGCCAGCATCCGGGCATGGGCCTGAGAGCCGGAAATATCTTCGCGGTACAGATTCTGGTCGTAACTAACGGATTCAGTGTAGTCTTCAACAGACTGCGCGGTCTTGGCAGCAAATCTGCCGCCCCATAATTTATTATCAGCCATTTTTTACCTCAGATGCCTCCGGCGGCTGGGGAAGGGGAAACTCTTGCAAAAGTTTCCCCTTCCCCAGACCCCATCCCCTTCAAAACCTTTTGACGGGGCTTCGCCGCTGGAGACTAATTTTATTGCTAATTTTTAAATACCGTATCCCCTTTTCGGGACGACACAGATCTTAATACCAAAGAAAACGCCTGTCGTCAGCATAGCGGCCGGAAACAGGCGGAAGTATCTGAAAAACCCGAACGAACTTGCGTCCGTCCGGGTAATTAAAACAAATTAGTCAGCGTCTTCGACGTCGCCTTCTTTGATCCACTCGGAGCCGGAAGAAGTTTTACCTTTAAGACGTAGACCGACCAGCTTGATGAAGCCTTCAGCGTCTTTCTGGTTGTATACTTCGTCTTCTTCGAAGGTCGCCAGATCTTCACGATACAGGGAATAAGGAGACTTACGGCCTTCGGGGATTGCGTTACCCTTGTAGAGCTTCAGTCTCACAGTACCGGTTACGGTCTTCTGGGTTTCGTCGATCATAGCCTGCAGAGCGATACGCTCAGGAGCAAACCAGAAACCATTATAGATCATTTCAGCATACTTGGGGATCAGGCTGTCACGCAGGTGCATAACTTCGCGGTCCATGCAAAGACCTTCAAGATCACGGTGTGCGATATGCATGATAGTTCCACCGGGGGTTTCGTAAACGCCACGGGATTTCATGCCGACAAAACGGTTTTCAACCATGTCTACACGACCGATACCGTGCTTGCCACCGAGTTCATTAAGTTTTTCAACGAGAGCTGCCGGTGAGTACTTGGTACCGTTAATAGCAACAGGATCACCTTTTTCGAAATCGATGGTGATAATTTCAGGCTCGTCCGGTGCTTCTTCGATGGGACGGCAATAACGGTAAGATTCAGGAGAAGGAGCATTCCAGGGATCTTCCAGCTCTGCACCTTCGAAGCTTACATGAAGCATGTTGGCATCCATAGACCAAGGCTTCTTACGAGTAGTGGGAATCTCGATATCGTTCTCGTCTGCGAACTTCATGAGATCGGTACGGGACTTGAGATCCCATTCACGCCAGGGCGCAATATGCTTCAGTCTGGGGTTCATACCCATACCGCCCAATTCGAAACGGACCTGATCGTTACCTTTACCGGTCGCGCCGTGAGCAAGAGCCTGTGCGCCTTCCATCTCAGCAATTTCAACCATTCTCTTGGCAATCAGAGGACGAGCAATGGAAGTACCGAGCAGGTAGCGGCCTTCATAGATAGCACCGGCACGGAAAGCGGGAAAAATGAAATCACGTGCAAATTCTTCACGCAGATCTTCAACGAAAGCCTTGGTTGCGCCAGTCTTGAGAGCTTTTTCCTCAATACCGTCCAGCTCTTCACCCTGACCGAGGTCAGCAGTAAGAGTGATAACTTCGCAGTCGTACTCCTTCTTGATCCATTTCAGGATGATGGAAGTATCCAGACCACCGGAATATGCCAATACAACTTTATTTACTTTGCTCATCTTATAAATCCTTTGCCTCCGGCGGCCCTCCGGGGGCCAAAGAAACTTTTGCAAAAGTTTCTCTGGACTCTTCAAAACCTTTTAATAAGGCTTCGCCGCTGTCAGCGTTAAACTATCTATTACTAAAACTTATTATTAAACCTGTCGGCGAAACCCAAACAAAAGGTTTTGGGATTCTTAAACCCTTTTGCAAAAGGGTTTAAGGCTCCCGGCAGGGCCGCCGGAGGCATTCCTATTCAATAGTATGCATGTGCGGTACAGCCTGCACGGGGCCGAGCAGCTTATCTACTGCGTCGTAATCAACTTCAATGCCGTTAACAGCCCATTCGAGGATTGCTTTCTGCATGTGCAGTCTGTTTTCAGCCTGATCGAAGATGATTGATCTGGGTCCATCCAACACTTCAGCGGTAACTTCTTCACCACGGTGTGCGGGCAGGCAGTGCATAACTTTGCAGTCAGGATCAGCGTGCTTAAGCAGTTCGTCATTGACCTGATAAGCAGCAAAAGCCATTTCACGCTTCTTCTGTTCTTCTTCCTGACCCATGGATGCGAAGACATCGGTATTCACGTAGTGCGCGCCTTTTACGGCTTCAACCGGATCATAGCTCAGATTGATTTTAGCACCCATGGACATAGCCCGTGAAAGGATGTCGTGATCCGGCTCGTATCCTTTAGGGAAAGCCAGAGTCAGGTAAAAGGGGAAATAAATTGCGGCATTAATCCATGAATGCGCCATGTTGTTGCCGTCACCGACCCATGCCACATGCACATTCGAAAGATCAGGAGTTCTTTCATAAATGGTCAGCATATCGCTGAGCACCTGACAGGGATGGTATCTGTCTGTCAGAGCGTTGATGACCGGAACAGAGCCGTATTCAGCAAGGGTACGCACTTTATCCTGACCGAAAGTACGGACAACGAGAGCGTCCGCATAACGGGAAAGAACCTGTGCGGTATCTTCCAGCGGTTCACTTCTGCCGAGCTGTGATTCAGCGGGGGTCATGAAAATGGAATGACCGCCGAGCTGCTCAATAGCAACGTCAAAAGAAACACGGGTACGGGTGGAAGCTTTTTCAAAAACCATGATAACGGTTTTCCCTTCAAGGGCGTTATTTCTGATTTTATTATCCTTGAGCTCTTTGGCGCGCAGCAGAAGCTGGCCGAGTTCTGAACGGGGAACATCATTAATTTTAAGGAGATGTCTGATCATCGTAAAACTCCAGATATATTTGAGGTGAGCCTTAACTGACAATGAAAAATTGCAATCGGGAATTATTGCCTATAAGACCCGCCATTGTAAACCATAAATATATGATCGTGGTCTAAAAAAAGGACCAAAAGACGGGATTTACTCATGCGCAGCATATGGACAGCCCCGAATGGGACCATGCTGCAAGAAATCGGGTTGGCTTTTAACTTATTGCCAACCCAAGGTTCGCTGTCGGAACAAAGGAGCTACGGATTCAACAGCTCTGTCGGTAAGAGAATACATTTCTGCACCGTGATCATACCCGGCAAGGTGCAGCATTGCATGCGCAAGCAGCCTTACGGTGTGCTCTTCCGGCTGCTGGCCGTAGAGTCGGGTTTCACGGGCTAGAGTATCCACAGACAAAACTATCTCTCCTAAAAAGTTGTTTTTTTCCAGATCAGGAGTCTCGGAAAAGGGAAAACTGAACACATTGGTCGGACCCACGCATCCCAGAAATTCTTCATTAACTTCAGCAATAGCGGCATCATTGACTATTTTGAGATCAAAGTCAAAACCTTCCACACCAAGAACCTCAAGCAACATCTCGCCCATGCGCAAAAGCTCACGCTTTGCGAGAGGAAATTCAGCATTGGGAATGCATTCTATGCTCAGGTTCACAGCCACTACTTACTGCCCTTGCACTCGTAATGGTCATAGGCTTTGACAATCCGGGCCACCAGCGGATGGCGAATGACGTCGCCGTCTTCGAATTTGATAAAACTGATTCCGCGCACATCCTGCAGGATATTGACAGCCTCCACCAGACCGGAAGGTTCACGGTTAGGCAGGTCAATCTGGGTAATATCGCCGGTTACCACGGCCTTGGAACCAAATCCAAGACGGGTGATGAACATCTTCATCTGTTCCGGGGTGGTATTCTGCGCTTCATCGAGGATGACGAATGCATTGGAAAGTGTCCGCCCGCGCATGAAGGCCAGCGGTGCAATTTCAATGACATTCTCCTCAATCATATCCTGTACTTTACCCATATCGAGCATATCGTAGAGGGCATCATAGAGAGGACGCATGTAAGGATTGACCTTATCCACAAGGTCACCGGGCAGGAACCCCAACTTCTCTCCGGCCTCGACAGCGGGACGGGTCAGGATGATGCGGTTAACCTCTTTACGCTGCAAGGCATAAACAGCCATAGCCACGGCAAGATATGTCTTCCCGGTTCCGGCAGGACCGACCGAAAAAACCATGTCATTATCGCGGATCGCGGAGAAATAAGCCCGCTGGGTCAGAGTTCGCGGTGTAAGGGTCTTTTTCGGAGAAACCGCAAAAAGCTCATCACGGAAAATTTTTATAAGATCAGCCCGAGGATCGCGACAGAGAATACGGTAAGCTGCTTCCACATCCTGCGGAAAAATCTCTTTACCTGATTTCAACAGCTTATAGAGCTGAGTGAATGATTTTGCGACCGGATCGATGAGTTCTTCATTTTCAGCGATCAGCTGTAACGAATTTCCCCTGCTCTCAATTCTAACGCCGGACTGACGTGAAATTAGATCAAGGTTGGAATTCTGGGCACCAAAAAGGACGCTAGCCAGTCCAACATCATCAAACTCAAGCTTAACCCGAAACTTTTCTTTATCTGCCATTAAACATTTCCTGTAATTTTTGGAGCATGGATACGGCAGGATTCAAGAATATGCAACTGATTAAGACAGACAACTTATGAACCGAGCAGATCATCCACTGCTGCAAGAATGGCTTTAGCGTTAAAAGGTTTGGTGAAAGTATACTTCACGCCGAACATTTTAATCCAATCAAGTGAATCATAATTAGCAGAAGAACTGCCGCCGGAAACTGCAATAATCTTAACTTCCGGGTTTTCTTTCATCAACTCGCGAACAGTCTGGACACCTTCTTTTTCCGGCATAAAAATATCAGTAATAACCAGATCAATCAGATTTCTGTCATATCCCTGAATAGCCTTAACTCCGTCTTCGGCTTCAGTTACATGGTGCCCTTCTTTTTCCAGCATGGCTTTCAGTACCTGGCGTGAGATGGGATCATCATCAACGACGAGAATCCGGGGCATATAAACTCTCCTTAACTTCCCAAAAGAATAAATACAGGCAATCAAAGATTGCTATTGAAAAAACAACGAAACTGTCAGGTTAGGAATTAACTTTTAAAAAAAATATTTTCAAGACATTAAAGGAAAAAACTTAATAGCGCGACTTGCGGCTACCTTTGAATATTTCATACTCTAACAGACGGCACTCAATCTTGGCATTATAAAAAACAAGTCTTTTTGCTGACTTAAGTCCAATAAACTTAGCAAGATCGAGATTTCCGGTAAAAATAAAGCCTTTATATCCCTGACATTTGTTCTTCAAAAAATCACCAATGGCGGTATAGATCTTTTCCAGTTTAGTCCTGCAGCCCAGGCGCTCTCCGTATTCAGGGTTCATGAACACAACCCCGCCACCGTCTGGAATCTCAGTTTCGCGGAAATCGCAGACATTGAACTCGATGTGGTGCTCCACCCCGGCTGCGCGGGCATTCTTTCTCGCAGCTTCTACTGCTTCAGGATCAAGGTCAGTGGCAATAATACGCCCATCAATAGAATCACGCTCCCGGTCCTCAGCATCGATGCAGAGATTATCCCAGTATTCAGGATTGTAACCGGGAAGTTTCATGAAAGAAAAATATTCACGCATCAGGCCCGGAGCCCCGTTCAGAGCAACCAGCGCCGCTTCAATGGCAAGAGTACCACTACCGCACATGGGGGATACAAAATTACCGCGCCCATACCATTCTGCAGCACGGATCAAAGTTGCAGCCAGAGTTTCCTGCAAGGGAGCCTTGGCCGGGAACTTACGATAACCACGGCGGGACAGGGGGACACCGGATGTATCCAGATAAACGGTGCATTCATCATCTTTCCAATGCAGAAAAACAACGATGCCGGACATCTCAGGCCCGGAAGAAGGGCGTCTGCCGCTCTTCTCACGAATGCGGTCAACGATGGCGTCCTTAACCTTAACATTGGCAAAACGCGAATCATTAACGGTTTCGGTGCGAACGGAAGAGGTAACGGTCAAATAATCATCAGGTCCGAGAACATTTTCCCAAACCATATCTTTAACCTGATTGTACATCTGATCCGGGGTATCAGCTTTGAAACGCTTCAACTGATACATAACGCGGTGCCCGCAGCGAACCCAGAGATTAAGCCGCATACAATCGTTGAGCGAAGCTTTGGTCTCTACACCTGCAGGAAGTTCAGCACGAACTTTAAAACCCAGACGGCCCATTTCCTCCGCAAGATAGGGGCTGAAATTCTTAGGACAGGTAACAAGCACAATACTCTTACGTTCAAAATCAAGCATTTTAACCTCACCGGACACATGTGCCCTCAAAAAATATTTAATACGGCTGCACTGCTTATTGATGCATACACCGTTTATCATCAATAAAAAAGCAGACTGTTCAAAAAGTACCAGATGCAAGGCGCAAAAAAAAGGATGGAACGATGCGTATAAATAATACGTGAGTTTCAGCCTTTTTTGCAGCAACCCGCAGATGGTGCCTTTTCAACAGTCTGCTAGGCTCTGCCGCAATGTGCGGCAGAGCCTTATATACATAACTAAGCTAAACAACAAGTCCTTATTTTTTGAGAGCAGCCTCCATCTCAGCAAAATCAGCCAGAATCTGCTCATCCTTCTGGGGAGCGAACATATTCACAGCCATGATGGTCAGCATGTTGGCGACAAAACCGGGAACGATTTCATACATGGTAGCACCCAGCCCAGCGTCTTTCCAGAAGACCAGTACCAGAGTACCGACCACCATACCGGAGAGCGCAGAAATCCAGGTGGTCTTTTTGCTGAACAGCGAAAAGATAACTACCGGACCGAATGCAGCACCGAATCCGCCCCAAGCGTAAGAGACAAGACCAAGAACAGTGTTACCGGGAGTCAGTGCCATGCTCATGGCGATGATGGAAATCACCAGAACACAGAGACGTCCCACGAGCATAAGTTCTTTATCGGAAGCTTCACGACGCAGAATTTTCTTATAAAAATCCTCGGTCAGTGCGGAAGAAGAAACCAGCAACTGAGAGTCAATGGTGGACATAATTGCAGAAAGGATGGCAGCCAACAGGACACCGCCAACCCAAGGGTTAAAGAGCTTGGAGATCATGTAAATGAATACTTTCTCCTGCTCACCACCGTGCAGGCCGTCAAACATGGGAATAGCAACCATACCGACAACAACTGCACCGGCAAGGGAGATAACAACCCAGATCAGAGCAACAGCTGTCGCCTTGGGCAGTTCTTTAATGGAACTGATACCCATAAAACGGGTCAGAATGTGCGGCTGTCCGAAATAACCAAGCCCCCACGCCATGGTGGAGATTACAGCGATAATGGAAAGAGGTGCCCCTGCTCCATTATGAAAAAGACTGGTGGAAATGTGCTTGGCTGCCATCTCAGCTTCAACGACGGAAATACCGCCGTTATCAATTGTTCCTAGAATAGGCACAAGGACAATGGCAAAGAACATCAGGCCGCCCTGAAAGAAATCTGTCCAGCAAACAGCCATGAACCCACCAAGAAAAGTGTAAGCAACAATGACCACAGCCCCGCTGATTACCGCAACGGAGTAATCAATATTGAACATGGACTCGAAAAGTTTACCCGCAGCAACCAGACCGGAAGAGGAATAAATAGTGAAGAAAATGAGAATAATGACGGCAGAACCGACCCGAAGCAGGCTGGTTGGGTCATTGAATCGTTTTTCAAAAAAAGATGAAATTGTGAGTGTATCTGTCATCTGAGTATAAACACGCAGGCGGGCAGAAATAAAAATCCAGTTCAACGCAGTACCGATGAAAAGGCCGATGGCAATCCATGCCTCAGTCATACCGCCAAGATAAACAGCGCCGGGAAGCCCCATTAGCAGCCAGCCGGACATATCACTGGCCTGTGCTGAAAGAGCAGTAACCCAACCGCCCAGCCCGCGCCCGCCGAGGATGTAGCCTTCAATATTTGAAGTACGTTTGTAGAAATACCAACCTACGGCCAGCAGGAAAACCAGATAAACACCAAATGTAAGCAAAGTCTCAGTCTGAATCACAATAAATCCTTTTTGAACAAGTAAAGAAAACAAAAACAACCTAAAACGTAAAAAGGGGTCACTATTTAACCATCATGACGATTGTGTACAAGATATTTTTTTTCAGCGTATATTGTACGGTTACTTTCTAATATTAGATTAAATTATTCAGTTTTTTATTCAAAAAGTTCATTATTTTCATTTGCAGGAAAGTATTTACACCGAGAGACATTCCAATAAAGTGTTTCCTTTTTTTTAAATTCAGACTGAACCAAAACACAGAATTACATGAAGACAAAATAAAATAACTGTCCCAAAATAGGAGCCAGTTTTAGCCAAATCATCTTGACAGTCAGCAATAGTTCCAAGAAAATTAATCATCTTAAACCCTAAAATTAACGAGGTAACTCGTGCTGCCATTAATACTAGCAGGCATCACCCTGCTGACCATAATCGGGATTTCAATCTATGCGAGAAAGAAAGGCCAAAGCGGATTCGGTGTCTTCTTTCTGCTATATTCAATCATTTCAATCATTGTTTATATTGTTACCCTGCCGAAAGGTAAGCCATTCATGTTAGTGGATATTCTGGGCCAGATCGGTGTAATTTTCACCTGCATAGGAATAATCGTCGCCCACGCCAGAAATGGAAGAAAGATTCTCTACGCCCTGCCCGGCCTGATCATCCTCGGCATCTCCCTTTCACTCCATATAGGAAAGGTACAACCGCCCTCCCAGAACGGGACCGCAACCAACTCAACGGTCATAATGCAGTCCAACCAGACCAAAGAATAAAATTATCCCCCTGCCTTGATAGAGCAAGACAGGGGGATAATTTTTTGAAATATCATTAGCAGCATAGAAATATGTAATTAACACCTATTGATGCTGTCACTCCACGCCGTTCTAACTATTGCCTGACCGTCCGTTCCGGAATCATCTTCTCAATAACTTTATAAAGCCTGTCCGCAAACAGCATCAGCCGTTCCTTATAAACTGCATGGTCAGTATTCTCAGCGTCCTGCTCCGCCAGAGTCGCCACAGCCTGCAACTGCACCGCCCCCTGCGCCATACCCATCCGCCCAGCCTTCAACTCATCTAATATGAACTGCACCTTATCTCCGTATTCCCGTAATTGATTCATGGGCATATGGATACATTAGTGGAGGTGGGAGTCAAGGCGGAATAAAGGCGGAAAACCAAAAAAACACCCCCTTAGAACAGCTATGCGGATGCTGTTGTAAGGGGGTGTTTATATTACGGTTGGTGCGAAAGGAGAGACTCGAACTCTCACGGATTAACCGCTGGATCCTAAATCCTGAAATAGAGAAAGAGAGCAATGTACCCATAGAGACTTGACCGCAATTAATCCAATATTTATAAAGAATAATATAAAACTGCACGAACTCCAGTGCAACTCTTACAGAGACAAATAGGGGGCAAAATACGCCGCGAGGGGCAAATAGGGGACAAAAAAAATGGCCGATTTTGTGAAGGTAAAAAACATGACTGGAGTGTTCTATTACGAGCATGCCAACAAACGATACCGGGGCAAACCTGACCGTACTTTCTACATTTCTTATAAGATAAGCGGCAAACGAAAAAAGAAAAGGTCGGCTTGCTCTCTGAAGGATTCACTGCCGCATTTGCATCTCAGGTCCGCGCGGAACGTTTGCGCCAGCTCCGTAACCAGACTCTGCCCACCGCCCTGCAGGGAAAAGATATTACCCTTGATGAAGCCTGGGAAAGATTCCGGGACACCCATCTCATTCTCAGCAAGAACACAGAGACCGTATCGATTGAGGATCAACGCTATCATAAGCATATCCAGCCAAGATTTGGACACATGCCACTGTCTAGGATAACCCCATTTGACTTGGAGGAATTCAAATCCGAGCTTCTGCAACAGTATGCCCCTCAATCCACCAGTCATATTATCGGACTGATCCGCCGGACATATACAAAACACATAGAATGGAAACTTTGGACCGGCACACCGCCCACCGCAGAGATCAAGATTCCCAAATCCGACAACGGTCGCTACCGCTACCTGACTGTAGATGAAGCCAAGGATCTGCTGGAAGAATTGAGCCCGACTAAAACCCAGCACGGTCATAAAGGAAGTTTCACTACATATAATATGACCCTGCTGGCCCTTCACACAGGTATGCGCTTCAAAGAGATCGCCAACCTCAGGGGTGAGCATATCAACCTTAAAGATAAAACCCTGCGCATAGTTGAAAGTAAGAATTACAAGGGCCGTACCCTGTATCTCACCAATCAGGCCTTTGAAATGCTTTCCTCGCTGCCTCTTAAAGCCGGCGAACTTGTTTTCCCTGGACAAACAGGGAAAGTCATGACGCGCATCAGCAATGGTTTCAAAAGTGCAGTAAACAGGCTTGAACTCAACAAAGGAATCACCGACGATCGGGACAAAATTGTTTTCCACTCCCTGCGGCACACCTTCGCCAGCTGGATGGCCATAGAAGGTGTCTCGCTCTACGGCATAGCCGATATGCTCGGCCATTCCAGCCTTGAAATGGTCAAGAGATATGCCCATCTTTGTCCCGATGTTTACCGACAGGCCACGGAGACCTTTGAAAAGTACTTTAACAAGAAATAGTTTTTCTGCCATTTGCTTCCAACCATTTGCGAAGTTTTGGCACTTCATAAACAACCTTGGTTCCTATCTTAGAATACTCCGGCCCCCGCTTCTGAACTCTCCAGTTCCGTAGAGTATCAGGAGAAACACCTATTAACTGAGCAGCCTCAGCTGGCGTTACAGACAAACGATTTTGCAGCTTTGCCAACTCCGCAGCTGGAGCAAATGCTTCACGCGCTGCCTCACGTAATTCCTTGCGAACTTCTTCAAGTGAAAGAGACTCTAAATTCATCACTCACTCCAGATAATATCGGTTAAAACTTCTCCCACCGCCGTTCCCAGCAGCGGCTCAGTATCTCCCACACTGCCGACCTCATATAGTTCTTGCTCCATGGGTCCGGCCAATGCCCTGATCAACTTTAACGAAGACTGATCCATATATCGCCATGGAGCCCTGCTTCCAGTAGGAACCTTCTGCAAATTGAGTGCGCTATTCAACTGCATATTCACCGCCAGCCAGAAATGCATCCACTCCTCTGTTCCGAACTCATGGTCGGGAAACATTTCTTCGATCGTATCCTTAATTCTCATGAAGCACTGGTTCTTAGATCTAATAGCCCGGCTACTATTCAAAGGCTCCAGATTAGCGAATGCTTTCTCGCGCCAACGTCTTATGGTTTCCAAAGCAGAATCAACCCGCTGGTCACTACACACCGGATTATTGCCCAACAAATCTAAGCCGGAATCAACAATCGAAAGCACTACATGCAATTGACGATTTGCAACGGCCTTCTCTCTCCTGCGAAAATTCATGAATTTAGTCATTTTCTATTCCGCTCCCTTAAAGCTTGTTCCAACCCACTCCCCACAGGGTCAGCAAGGCAGATTCGCAAGGCCTCTTCCACCAGCATGGATTTAGTCAGCTTTCCGACCTTCTTTTTCAGCCTGACAACAGCCATGTCTGCCTCATCATTCAAATCTGACTGTATATATGATGTAAGCTTAAACGGCTTCTCGTTTATTCCTGACGGCATGACGTCATGACGCTTTGCCGCTTCATCACCAGTCGTGCGTCCGGAAAGGCCTGTCCTGACCAGAACATCACCAAGAACATCCGGGGTTGGTTTTCTACCGGACATAGCTCTGCACCAAATCTGTCAATTCATTGTAGGTATGCGCACCGGGACAATCAGGAGCATATTCATAAATAGTCTGGCCCTGCCCAAAGGATTCGGACAGTCTGACATTCTTCGGGATAGGCATGGTCACAGCACTCTTGAAATGATTCTGCAACATTGCATGCACCTCTTCGCACTGCTTTTCCCGGCGATCCAGAAAGGTAGGCACAACATAGTCCATCTTCAGATCATCGCGATAACGCTGCACCTCACCCAAATTGCCGATGAACTCTTTAAGCCCATCCATAGACATAGCTTCCAGCCTTACCGGGCAAAGCAGCTCGTCAACATAGAAAAACACATTCACGTTTAAAGCTCCCCATCCCGGAGAGGTATCGATTATCACAAAATCAAAGCCCATATTCTCCAGCGGCTTCAGCAGCTCCGAGACAACCATCTCCCGTTTCATGGTCCGGGTAGAAATCCATTCTTTCAGCCCGGCCAGCGCAGCCCCTCCAGCAATAAGTTGAAGATTGTCACGCACCTCAACCAGACAATCCTTAAGCGGCACTCCCCGGATAAGATCCGTCAGCGTACTTTTCTGATCCACCCCAAAGAACCGCTGCACCTGCCCCTGAGTATCCAGATCTATCAAGGCAACCTTATGGCCACGCATAGCCAGCCCGTGCGAAACATTTGCAGCAGTTGTGGTCTTACCCACCCCGCCCTTGGAAATGCAGACAGCTATTTTACGCATCGCTGCTCTCCTGCTGTCCTGTACCGACTTGCGATAAGCTTCCTTCAAACATAGTGCGACCAGCCATCAACATGAAAACCTCCTAATAATGTTCTGCTTTATTCCTCGCCTGAAGGCAGGAGCACTCCCGCATTCAAGCCAGAAACCAAACTCAACAAGCTGCGCAGCACAACTATCTGTAATAATGAATATATCCCTACAAAACTAAGCATTGCGTTTATTCCTCATCCAAAATATCTACTAAGATAGGGCGAGATTTAAGCGTTGGCAGGGCAAGGCGCAGCGAAGCACGGACGTACTTCGACTGTTCGTTCCCAGAGACGCGCACCAGCTCCTCTTTCAACTCTGAGGACATGGCCACGGATATGCTTTCATCTAATGGCGCGCGTTTCCTGCGCCTACGGGAAAAGGAAGGACTATCTTTGAAAGGGGCAGCAAGTGCATTACTCCGGCGTGACATATAAAAGGCCACTGCTCCGGTAATAATGACAGCGCATATGGAGATGTAGAGGAGATCCTGCATTTAGGCCTCCTTGGCTTTTGGGCCGGGCTTTTTAGGGCTGGAGGGAACAGGGATTAATTCACTTGGAATTTTCAGGCCTTCTATTTCAAGCTCCTTAAGCTCGTCATAGACCGCGCTGCTGACATATTCCCCGTTAAGGATCTGAGAGAACCTTTGTGGAGAAACATCCATCAACTCCGCCAAGTCCTTTTTCTTGACCCCATTCTCACGACACCACAAATCAAAGGCGAGCCGTTTACTTTGATCCGAATCAATAGTAAATGTTATTGGCAACTTAGACCTCCTTTTTCACATCAGGTTTAAGTCAAATTAAGTATCATTTCGTTTAACCATTAAGTTTGTCTTAATCTAACTTAATACTAAAAAAAAGAAGAAAACTAGATTAATGGATAACTTTATTGGATATGGCTTTCCGGAACGCCTTCAGGAAATCATAAATACAGGCAGATGGAATAAGTCAGAATTTGCAAAAGTAGGTGAAGTTACAGGAAAAAGTATGTCTACATACTTTGCCGGGACAGCTTTGCCCAAAGCCAAGACGCTGGCCAACTGGGGAGCATTTGCCGACATAAGCCTGGACTGGCTTTTGCTCGGGCGTGGGGAAATGTTTTATTCCCAGATCAGGACACAAGAAGAAGACCCGATCATTCGTCGGGTACATGAGATAAGAAAAGTTCTTGAAGAGCTAGGAGCATCATCGGAGACTATCCAGCAGGCCATACTGAATATTACTGCCGGGTCTAGTGATGATGCTGAAGAAAAGATGACAGGTTAAGAAGAAAGAAATTTCCCGTTTGGTTCCGTGGGGTTTATGGGCCGGGCGGGAAAATTTTTTGATGACAAATTATCGATAGGTGGATTGTAATTATACCGTAAAGGAACGTAGATGATGCATGAAGAGGCTCAACTAGACAAAGATATAGCTTTAAAAATAATAAACGATCTATACCTCCAACTAGAAAATACAAGTAAATATTCTCATAAGGCTTCAATAACATACAACATAATTGAACTCAAAAACAATATTCCAGACACAAACAACTTGAGTAAATATCGGGACATAAAAAGATACATAACATATTCAATCCAAAAACTTGCCTATGAGACATACAATTATGATCATTTCAATTTCACAAAATTTGAAGAGTTAATGTCTGATCTTAATGCTAATCAAAAATTTCATTTATTTAAACAACTAGAAAATCAAGCTATCCAACATGGTGAATTCGACATAGCTGAAATAAGTTCTGCAAAAAAAAACAAACAAAAACTAGAATGTTATAACAAAAGACCATTATACAAGTTTTTTAAACACTTATTATATCTTCCTTCTCAAAACAGCTTTTCATTATGCTGCTGTTTAGTATCAATATACTTTATTGGAACCCTATTTTTGGCTCCTGCCCCACTCAAATGTATGGAAGTAATAACATACACACCAAACACATATGCAACAAATCCAATACTCAATCATTTTCTAAACTCTATATCAATTATAACTTGTCTGCCAGGAACCCCTGACCTAATACCTATCTCTTTTTTAGGCGTGTTTGCAGTTTTGGTTGCAAAAACTGTATTTTATATAATAATAGTAAACTATATAATTAAAGAAATTGAAAAAAAGGTTACAATATGAACATCGTTAATAAAATATTAAATAACTTTATCACTTCAACATCTATTCTTATATACAACTTTACGATCATTACATTTGGGTTATACTTAATTATTACCCATAGAACTCATTTCCCTCCACAGGTCTATGCCATTTCTACTATAGGGTACATAATACTAATTATCTTTTTAAAAAAAAACTTTTTGAAAACAAACACTGTAGGATATGGATTAAGCATAGCATATATTACGATATCACTATATAATGCAGACATACCACATATACCTGCAACAATTTATCTCTTACTACCGATAACGAGTGCACAATACTGTGCCCATAAAATTAAACATATGTTTTATATAAACATATTTACAACACTTTCATACTGGATAGTATTCGGAACTTACCAAATTATACCATTCATAGCATTTCAAACAATACTCACAGCACTTGGATTTCTTCATTTTTCGAGTCATTACTTATCTAATATAAATGACAACATTTCAGCAACAATTGATCAAATTTTTACAAACAACATAAGACTCGGAAATACCCATGAACTATACGACCTTTTCAAAGAAGTAGCTTCAAAATTTAGGATTTTTGGGGATATCAAAATTAACGATATATATTGTTTCAAACTCATTAACAATGAGTACATTTTTATCAGTTCTTCAAATCCCAAATCAAAGGTAAATATATCTAAAGAACAGACCATATGCATAAGTGAGAAACATAAAACGAAAAAAGCTTTTACCAAAGAATATATAAACATTGATGATGTCGCAAACGGCAACAATGTATTTATCCCCCTTACTCAAAATAAAGAAGAATTTATTTTAATTTTCAACTTAAAGAGACAATGCCCTCTCTTTATTTTGCATATACTTTCAGCACATCAAATCCATACAATATTTTTGAAAATTTTACGTGCTATCGTATTGGAAGAAAGATTAAGACAAGAGAACAATAATTTAATTCAAGAAGCTCGTGAGTACTATCAATATATAGGCACTGCACGGCAAGCTATGCATTATTTACGTAACAAATTCACCCCAATTAAAAACCTAATAGAGATGTCACTAGATGAATCTTTAGACAGAAACAATGAATTGGTTCAATACTATATGCACGCGGAAGTAAAACAAGCAAATAGATCTATGAATTCAATTCTACAAATGTCATCAAGATTTCTAGAAAAAAAATATTTTGATTTTGAGCCAGACACAAAACTTAGCTTAAAAGCTGTCCAAGTTAAACTTAAACAACATTGGATAGAACAAATAAATAACAACGATTTACATTTTCTGATTCAAGAAGATAACATTAAAGACAAATATATTATCATAAATAATTTGGGATTTGAGATTCTCCTTGCAGACATCCTAGCTAATATGAAAAAGTATGCAGGGAAAAACAGGTCGGTCGAAACGTATCTTGAAAACAACCGTTTATTGATAATTTTTAAAAACAATTTTACTGGCAATTCAGAAAAATTAAAAAAACTTGCAAAATCATTCATGTCTGATGAAGCTTATGAAATTGAACAACGTAAGACCTTAGGATTGAGACTGATGAAAGACTGCATGAAAACAATGCAAATAAATTATCAAGTCGCTGTTGACAAAGATTTTTTTATATTCTCACTTCAAATTGATGTACACAATAAATAGTAAGGATTTAAAATGAAAATTGCAATTTTTGAGAATGAAGTAGATCAAGTAAAAAATACTTTTAACATTGTAAATGTAATCAAATACGGCAACACACTAGAAATAGATTATTTTGTATCTTCTGATGAGTGCACACCTTTTTCCAAAATAACAGAGTATGACTTTGTTTTTGTAGACCTCGATTTATCAATCAATAGCCCTAAAGATGGCTATACTGTCATTAAAGAAATCCAAGACATGAAGACAGACTTACCCATTTGTATTATAACTGGAGCCAAAGATGTTGATGAACAACTCAAAATTAGAGGACTCAAGGTTAATTACCTAGAAAAACCTTTATCATATAGAGATGTTATACATTTTTTAGATTCAACCAATTCAAATACATGATTTAAAATCACAGCTGCCCCCTCTTGACACCACCCCAATTTTCTGGCTTCTTAAAAAAAGGTGCTTCAACACACCTTTACTCAAACGCGGTTTCCGCTCCCGATAGTTGGCGGCTTTTTTGTGTCCTTTGTACAGATATTTTCTGCACTTGTAGGCACTGCTTTATTCCTTTCCAATTTCGCCAAGATATTTGCCGGGAGTGCGGAGGCTATACAATACCCTTGCGGGAAAATCCTCTCGCCGCCTACCTAGAGCGGTTTTGAGCTCCCGGCATCTTTCATATTGAATGATGTCACTCAAAAAAATCTAGGAGGCATCATGCCGAACACAATCACCCTTCCCAAAGCAGTCATAACTGACGCTTACGATCTAACGATCGAGATCCAAGAACTGGCGAAATCCCTCAAGCACCACACTTTCCTTGAAACTCATCAAGGCGAAGGCAAAGTCCTACCCGGACAGCTCACCCAAATGGAAATCATGCTTCACATGATTGACGACCTATTGGAAGGGCTCGACCGCAAGGCGGTGTAAATATGGCTGATATAACACCAATCCTATCCATCGAAAAGGGCCGTCCCATAGTCTCATCATTGAGCATTGCCGAGCACTTCGGGAAAGAACATAGAAACGTGCTTCGAGACATAAAAAACCTCGAAATTCCAAGTGAATTTAACGCGCTCAATTTTGAGCCCGTTGATTACAAGGACGCAAAAGGCGAATCTCGCCCCGCCTACAACCTAACCCGTGACGGCTTCACGATCCTAGTCATGGGCTTCACTGGCAAAGCAGCCATGAAGTGGAAAATCCGCTACATAGAAGCTTTCAACGCCATGGAAAAGCAACTGCTGAAACCACAGCAACTCGCCCCAGACACCCCGGCCAGCTTCGAGCAGCATAAAGAGCTATTTCCGCTCATCACAGAATGGTGCATCCTGCTCAAGGATAAAGAAATCTGGGAACCACAGGAAGTGTTTCATCAGGCAGTAGCAGCCATGCAGATTGCTATAGGAAAACCTAAAGCCACTCCGATAAACACCCTGACCATAATTGAAATAGAATACGCACGGGAATACCTGAACGCCCAAATCGCTATCCTAAAAGATACCACCCCGATTCTTTCACTGGAAGATCAGGAAGCAGCGCGACTACGCTCTGAACGAGCGCGGAAGGCTGCGCGGGCTCGGTGGGATAGGAACAAAAGATAACAAATTCCACTTGTAGACATAATGGACAACAAGATATATCTTACATTTGAGGAGATAAAAAATGGTTCTACTTTTTGATGACGCAAAAAAGCTGGAAAAAGCCGTTGGCGAAGAAGCAGCAGAAGTAATAGTCCACATTCTTGAAAAACAAGATGAAAAATATAAGCAAGAACTTTCAACTAAATACGATATAAATATTATTCGAAAAGACATTGCCGAAAGCGAAGCAAGAATTGAAGCAAAAATAAATGATGTGAAAGCTGAAATAAACGCAGGTAAGGCAGAAACCATCAAATGGGTAGCCGGACTGCTAGTTGTTCAGGCCGCTTCCATTGCCGCCCTAGTAAAACTCCTCTAATCTATCTTACAGAAAAAGTTAAAAGCCGGAACCGCCCCAAGCAGTTCCGGCTTTCTCATTTCATCACTCCCCCATAACCTTCCTCACAACCCCATTCCGCTTCTCCAGAAGCTTATCAATCCGCTCCCGCTTCTGATCCGGGTTAAGAGTTCTGGACAAATGGACCTGCCGAATCCCCTTTTCAAATTCCCCGATCGCTCTGCGCAGCTGGTTGAGGGCTGTACGCTTGGCAAGCAGCTTGCGATTATCCTTATCCTGTAGGAGCTGCTTGGCCTTCTCCGGGCTTCCGGACTTGGAGTAGGCCATCACCGTCAGGTAGAGCTCATCCGCTTCATGAACCATATCATATAGCTCAGTGAGGTAGCGGCTATGCCGTGCCGGCTTATCGCGATAGAAACTTTTGATTAGCGGCATGTCGTCAAGACGTCTTGACGGCATTTCCGGTGCATCCACCATTCTGCGGGTAATGATATCGGACATGGAAAGCACGTAAACGCCCAGTGTACCGAAGTATCCATTCACCAAATGCTCGATGCGCTTGGGACTGGTCCCGGTCTTCTCGCCTAGTAGCGCGGCAGTTTCGCTGGTACGGTGATCGCGCTGCGCCTCCGGACGGAGCCTCTGCAATCTCATGGGTACGATGGAACGCCCGGTAAAAAAGGACTTGTCCGCCCACTGCTCCAGCACCGGGGTTATGATCTGGGGAGTACCTACATTAAAGGTCTGGGTCAGCATGAACTTAAGCCGTCCTGCAAGCAGATCTCCGTCTCTATCAAGTCCATATTCCCACAAACGTTCCGGCAGAGTCCCGAATATGGCCCCGATTTCAAAGGGCTTGGGCATACGGAAATGCTTATCACCAATAAAAAAATGGTAATAGTTATCCCGGTCCCAGTGTTCGAGCTCCTTGAACTCATCCCGATCCCGGTTATTCAGGTAGAGCAACACTGAAGCCAGCGCGACCATGGCCCCTTTAGTAAGGAAAGCTTGCGGATTCTCATAAGCTCCCCGGCCAAGACGATGCAGCCCGACCATACGCGCACCAAAGAACGGCACTGTCTCGCACAGAAAACGAATTGCCGGCCAATCACCGCCCATGGAATAATCCATGATGTCCTTGGCCTCGTATGCAGCCTCAAGGTGAGTGCCGCCCTTATCTTTCACCCCCTCGTACAATCGCGCACGGGTAGCGTTCTCAAACGCGCTTCCAAATTCCTGCCAGCGGTCCCAACCATATTTCATGAACTTACCCAGTTTCTTGGGGGTATCAAGGATTGTGGACTCATCGATGTCATGCTTCTTAACCAGCTTCTCGACCACCAGCTTACCCGCTCCCGGATCATGGCCATAAGAATAACCGCCATGAAAAGCCGCACCTGCCGCCATCATTTTAACGGTATCCTCATCCTTACGCATGGTCTTGATTGCGCCCTTAAAAGAACCGACCAGCGGCTTGAATGTCCCGGTGCGGTCCACACCCCATGCATGTACGGTATCACGCACGATATTCCGGAGCATGAAGTCAGGGGTAGAAGTGACGCCCGTGGTCAGCAATCGTTTGAAGAACCGCGCCGCTTTCATGCCCATGTTGTTCCAGCTCTGCGCATTCACCGCGGTCAGCGATCGCAGAAGCAGCGGATCACCCACATGGTAATAAACGGGCTTGCCGTCCCGCAGAACATGAACAACGTCCTTGGCATCTGGAGCAACCATCCTGAAAACAGTCTGTAGGGAATCACGCTGCGCTGCCGAGAGCTGCCCAACGGCCTTGTCATCACCAAGAGTTTTGACCAACGCGCTGCGCAGGGCCCCGCCCTTCAACTTCAATGCCTGCCATTTGAAATCCGCTGGAACAGCCTCACCGATCTTCTCGGCATTGATCATGGCCTGTTCCATGGCATTGTTCTTCACACTGGCATCGATAAGGTGCGAAAAGTTGCGAATGATGTTTTCGAAAGGATCTCCAAGGTTGGCAGTACCACCCTGCAAGCGGCGAATCCCAGAATACTGGCTGGCGATACCCTTCTTGCCCTTGGGTGCTTTCACATCCGCTGTTTCATCATTGATGCGGTAGAACGGAATGTATTCGTCATGCTCCCAGACCAGCCGACCGGAACCTGACACAACTCCGGCAGCTTCGGCAAAGTCGAGCACCTTGGTTTTGAACTGAATATAGTTCTGGCGCACATCCTCATATTTGGTTGCACGTCCTTCATTCAGCTTGCAAAGCTCATCAATCTCATCTTTGCTAAAAAGATTCTCGCGCCCTTCGTCCATGAGCTTTCGCGCACGCAAACCGACCATCCATGATGTAAACCTGTCCAACTCGGCAGCGACCGGCTCAAAGATCTTAGCAAGCCCTTCACCTTCCACATCCATAGCACCCTCGCGCCAAATGGGATGGCCATGCTCGATAACAGAGGCAATCTGGTCAGCATTAGAGGTGGACATTCTGGCGGCCACATAGGCAGAGTCTTCAAAATTCTCTACCCCAGCAGCGCTATCCAGATCCTTCAGCGAAGCAAAACGGTCGAACATACCCTGATTGAATTCAGTGCGCAGGAAATCCCGTGCCTGATCAAACTTATCCGCGATCGGACTCTTGCTTTCGTCCTTGGGACCGATCTTAGACATGGCCGACTTGAGCACCGGATTCTTACGGGAATAGGAAGGAGCTGCTTCACCTGTGTGGGAATCCGCTACGCTTTCACCCTGCACGGTCCAGAAAACAGCATCAGCAACAAGCCGGTTGATCTCCGACCGGGTAAGTGAGCCGGGCAGCTTCACGCGGATCCGGGTCAGCCAGTTCAGCACAGCATCTACGACCTTGCGCCAGATTGATTTTTCCTTCGAACTCAAAACCTCATCAAGCCACACCTTCTCGGCAAGCTTGGCAAGATATTCGTGAGCAGCAACATCCCGGTCGGCCTGAACAGAGATATCCAGCCCGTAATCCTCTACTACTTCCTTGTAGCCGGCTTCGCGTTTAGCAGCACGATGAACCTTACCCAGCAGGGACAGATAATCTTTGTCTCCCATCAAACCGCGTAAGCCGTGGTGCGCTCCCTGTTCATGCAACCAGAGCTCGACTGCCCGTTTACGGGAGGCAATATTCTCGGCAACCATCCAGACCTTCCCGGTCTTAGGATCGTTACAGGCTTCGCAATAGCCACCGCCCTGCGCCTTAAATGCCTTGCGGATATGTTCCGGAAGATCTTCGAACACGGAAACCACTTCCAGCGGCAGCGCGTTCTCCGCACGGGCTTGCAAGCCCTGCACAGCTCCACGCACGTTCCGTGTTGATGTATGGTTACGAGGATTGGATGTTTTGGAGAAATGAATACCGTCATCCTGCTTTAACGTTTTGACGTCATGGCGGCTTGACGGTTTAGCGTCCTGCTGTCTGGAATATTCAGCGAGAACGGAAACAAGTCCTTTGCGGACCAGTTCAATGTCATGGAAGTAACGGGTATCCCGATTGCTTCTGGTAAAAACGGAAAGAATCCGGTCAACGAGCTTTTTAATTTTTTTCGCCACCTGACGAAATTGATTTGGTTCTTCAGCTGCAAGCTCTTCCCAGAAATCGGGGTCCATAAACTGTTCACCGGAAAAATCAGCAATAAATTCTTCATCGGCCTGTTCACGGGTCAGCCCTTTTTCTCTGCCCGATTCACGTTCAAGACGATCACGCCCTCTATGATGCTTCTCCCAAGTTCCTTCATTTATCTGGTTATCAGCTAAATCGTAAAACTTGCGATAAAGAGCCGGAGCTTCGGACTTCATTAAATGGACAATTTCATGCCCAAGCAAAAATAAATGCGGCTGATTTGCGTCAGGCCTCATGAAGACAATATTCTGCTTCAGGTCGGCATGGGCTTCAGCAGGCAGAATCGGCAGATCAGAAGCAACGTAAACAATCTTTTTACCGAACAGACCTGCAATTCTCTCCAGAGAATCTAATCCCTCCCCAGCGGCGGACAATGTCTGGGAGTCATCACCTTCCCGTCTGACTTCCTGATGAATCGAATCTGGAACATTTCTTTCCACTCCGCGAACTCTTCCTCGCTTAACTGCGAAGACTGATCCGTCAGGGAAGTCGAGTCCATACTCTTTTCTGAGCTGCTCTTCGTAGAGCCGGGTTTCTTTTGTTGTTCGCTTTGATTTTTCGTCATAAGTGCTCCGGTCAACTGGTTCGATATTTGTACCACCGAGTGAGGCCGGAAGTCTATCCAGTTGTTCGGCAATCCGCTTTGCTTCTTCTTTGTAAGAATCCACCTTGAAACCGATACCTTCAGCAAGAAGAGACTCAACCCCACTCTCAAGCTTGCTTGCATCAACAACCGCTCTCATGCGATTTCCAACTGAATAAAAATCTGAATCTATTGCCTGCAACAACCCCTTATTCAAATAATACTTACCACCCACCCCTTTCGCTTTAGGCGTAAAGAGTTCGTAATCAGCTCCAGACTTCTTAATCTGCAAACTACCATCAAAGCTTCTGACAATCCCCTTAATGCCGACCTCGTCAAGATAAGTAATAATGCTCTTGGAGCTGCTCAAGGAAACAGATTTATTCCTATCAAATTCTTCAGCCTTGAAATCTTCCGGCAAAAGAATGCCCGGCTGATTTCTCCCCTCCCGGTCAGTGAAAGTGATAATTTTACCGCTATTATTCAAGGCAGCGTATGCGGCCAGCATGTTGCCGGTTGCAATATGGCGTTTCTCCCTAGTCTCATTCTGACCTTTGTCAAAGTTGGCCAGAAAAGACTTCAAAGGGAAATCAAGCAACGACAGCCTCATTCTGTCCGTTGCTGTATCCGCTCCAGTAGACAACCTGGAGAGAGATCCAGAATAAAGTCTTGTCGCATCTGTCAAAGCTATGCGGATTTTCCACCGGCTTAATGCAACCGGATTACCGCTCTTACCCTTGCGTTCCACAGAAAGAATTACACCGGAATGAGAACTATCCATCCCGTTCAACGCGACTATTGAACCGGGCTTGAATGAAACAAGCATAGAAGTAAGCTTATCATAGCTGATTTTTGCGCGATCTAAATTTCGTTCCAAGACCTCTTCATTTTTTATTTTCTTTTTGAGCCCCGAGACATACCCATCGTATTCTTCTTTAAGAGAATACAAACGTTCTCGAAAATTGCTCTGAACTTTGCTGACAAGAGCGGAAACATCAGATCCTACTTCTAGGCCGGAGGCGGAAGCAATCTGTTCAAGAACCTGCTCACTTGAATACGGTTTGCCTATCTTCTTAACATCCATATAAACAAGCTTTGACTCTCCTTCAAAGGGAGACGTGCCAGGCCTGCCCGGAGTAAGCTCTTTACTTTTTATCTCAACAGCATCCAAATCCAGATGAGAGGCCTTCATGCTCGATACGCCGCTACGTTCCAGATTTTCCATGTATTCAAGATATTCAGACTCAAATAAACGGTAAAAATCTTCCTGTTCTTTTACCGGCAAAGCAGGAATGCGCCCGGTAACCTTTCTGGCCCCACCAATTATATCTTTAGCCCCAAAACTTTTTAAAGGTTCGCCCAGCTTGCGGTGTAGATCCGAATTTTCCGAAAGCAGTTCAGCTACAATCTTATCACCGTGCTCATTCATAAAATCCAGAGTGTCATTAGACGACACAGCAGAATCACTATCAGCCGTGGTGCTGGCATTGAGCGAAGCCATTTTCTTTTGCAGCACGGCGGCAGGTCTTTTCTCTGCGGGAATATCTGCATTGAGCAGCGTGAACCCCGGCAGTTCCACCTGTCCGGTACGATGAATACGACCAAGGGTCTGCATAAAAGTATCGATATTCTTTTCTGCCTGAGCAATCAGCATCCTACGCGGACGCTGATCCTTAAATTTCTCACTTGCGTGCAGAGACAACCCCGTTGATCCGGCGCAATTGATGATAACAGCATCAATAGAACCACCGTTGAATCCATCAATGACTGTGCGCGGAGCAGGTTTCTTTCTTTTATAATAAATTGGTGCGTTCTTATCGCTATAGTCGATTGAGTGTTCCCGACCTGTGATTTCATCAACCACATACCCGGAATTAGTTAGTTCCTGACGTATAAAATCGATAGGACTCATGGGAAGACCAGACAAATCAATCTTACGAATATTGCGCTTGATTGAATTGAAATGACGCACTGCAACAGGACCGAGTTCAGAATCCGTGAGTCTTTTCTTTTGCTTCACTCCAAAAGGATCACCGATCACTATTTCACGAGATCTCTCCAGATAGCGTTCAAGCAGATCCCCAAAATGAATATCAATGATTTGACCGGGAGCAATGTCGTTGTCTTTAGCATAGCTTTCAACCATAGAACCCATGGTGTTTGCTAAAGCAATAACGGGTTTCTCACCACGCTCAAGATGATTCCGTGCCATTTCAACCGTGGCTTCAACCTTCAGACACAAAAGCATCTGATCAATCACGTTGTGCATCAGACTGGTGAAGTTCGTACTGGCTGCGCCAGCCTCACCGACAGAACCATCAGGAAGGATATTATTGCCGGCAGAAGAAAGCTCCGTGTCGATCGAGGCAAGAGCACCGGCTTTCAGCTCGTCAAAAACAATTATATCCTGCATGACCCTGCCGACCGCATCGGCAAGTTTCTTTGAGGCGGGGACCGTCTTGGTATCGAAAGTCACCCCTTCGAACGATCGCTCCCTGCGGACATACTGACCGGATTCGGTCAACATAGTGGCAACCACCTGCTGCATCGGCACACCGCCGCTGGAAATTGCCTCACCAAGCTGGGAAACATCATCTACAGCCTTAACCATATCCGTTTTAAAATAGAGATCCATGACATCCGGACGCTTGGCAAAAGTCGCACTGGAGTAAAAAGCACCGTATGGGCTTTCCTGAAGGATCTCGCGAACAAATTGAGAACGGGGCATCTTGCCCTTTGCTGGAGTGGCGGAACTGCCGCCAGCGTTATGGCTTTCATCCAGAATAAACATTGCACGGGAAGCAATGTCCCTTATGAATTGCTGACGAGGATTTTTCTTTTTACCTAAGGATTGGAGCTGATTATAGGTTGTGAAAACAACATCGTATTTATCGGTACGTTCAGCAGCAATATCCAGCATCAGCTTTTGCTTCTTAGCCGGGGAATGCTTTTCGATTAAACTGCCATCACCCTTTTTAAATACGCTGTCCTTTTTCTCTATATTGGTGATAAAAATTCCTTCCTGCGATTCACCTATATCATCCATATCACGGATCATATCACCATACAGGTTGGGTTTTTCAGTAAGAAAAACAGGGATCACCCCGTTACGCCTAGCGTAGCGAATTATAGCCGCATTGACGCGACCTTTGCCGATACCGGTCTGGTCTCCAATGATGAAACCTTTGCGTTCTTTGAGATTAGAGATGGCAAGACCTACAGCGTCCACCTGTTCGGCAGCAAGAACCTTGCCCAAATCCTGCACGCTATAGCCCAGTTCGGAAGCTACAAAGCTATCAACATTGCCATATTTTGAATCAAGGATGGATAGCGCATTCTCTGTCGCATGCGCCATGTTTCGAGGAGTGAGAACTTCCATGGAAGTCCCGGAAGAAGAGGGAGTATATCCGACTTGAAAATCTGTCTCTACCTCTCCATTCCGTACCCTGCTATGGTTCTGGCCCACTCTTCCGCGCTCAGATCTTCTTGAAGCGGATCCGGATCGTCCTGCCGTCTCAGAACTCCTTTCAACGGGAACTCGTCCAGGCTTGGAATCAGAGCTAGATTTTCTTTCATCTGCAATTTCAATGTCTCGTTCCGCTCGACCAGAATCAGTCCTAAAGTGTTCCGATTCTTCTCGCTCAGCTCTTCGGTTGTGTCCCCGAACCTTTCGAGAAGAATCCTTTCCACTTCCTGCGCTACTTCCACCGGATTCTCTTCGCGCTCCAGCATCAGTTGCACTCTCAGAGACAGAAGAGTCCAATAATAGTCCCTTGTGTCCACTTCTGTTTTTCCTTCTGGAAGCCAGACTCTTGTTATCATCTGTGCTGCTGGATTCTCCTCCAGTTCCTTGGGAACTACGTAATACTTCCCTATCTTCGGTATATACGGATTGTTCATTGAGTTCATCAAACTTTGTCTCCAGCTCCTCAAATAATTCGTAAACACGGGGCAACTCAGCAGCAGGTTGCGGACGGGAGGATTTTCCGCGACCGTTAATCACGATAATATCAATCGGATATGCAGCCCCTTGTCTGCTGTACATTTTACCATCAAGGGTAAAATGGTCAACGACATTATATTCATTAAATAATGTGGCGTAAAAAGCTCTCTGTGTTTGAGCTCGATACTTTTTCTGCCGGGTCTCAGCATTACCCTTTTTACCGCCTATAATAATGACAGCTTTCCCGTCATCCTTCATGGCATGCAGGGCATGCAACGCAATCGCATGATCCAATTCTTTGGTACGATATTGATTATTTATTTTCCATATCTTCGGCTTGCCATTTTCACGAAGTCGGCCAAAGGGAGGATTCATTACAACAGCATCAAACTCGCCTTTCGGCAGAAAGACGGTTGCATCATTATCATGGACAGCTTTAAATTTATGAAATTTTTTAAGATTAGAAATTCTGTCTTTACTGAGCTCATTAACTACAACTTTGCCTTCCGCCGCAGCGAGAACAAGCATACCATTTCCGGCTGTAGGCTCATAAACATTGCTCTGTTCAGAGATACCAGCAAGCTCGGAAGCCAGAAACGCAATCGGAGCCGGAGTACTGTATGCCTGATTGTTAACAGAAGAACTAGAACGCACGCCAAGAACAGGCTGTTGTTCATAAAGGGCAACCATATCTTTAAATATTTCCTGACTGGAACGACCCTGCTTACGTAACTCTCGTACACGCCCTTTTGCCGCAAGAACAGTCGCTACTTCGAAATCCTCATCAAAGGCCTTGGCTTCTTCAGAGCCAGGAAGAACTTCACGATCTATCCCTTTCTCGCCCAGATCATGCTTAATGAATTTTCGAGCTTCGGTAATGGATTTAAAATTACGCCCTGAAGCCAATTCATTCACAACAGAATCCACTGTCATGTGCTGAACATCTTCTGATTCCTGACGCTTTGCCGTCATGACGTCTTGACGTTGTGACGGTTCAGCTCTTTCCATTTCGGAAACAGTTGGTCCAACTTCAGTTGGCTCCAAAGCTGAACCACCTTGCGCAGCCACTGCCGGCAGATCCACAGCAACAGGCTCTTGAGGTGCTGTAGCAGATCTTGTTTCGAGTTCCTGAACTGCCACATCCCAAGCATCTTTAAGTGACTGATTCCATTCACGGTTAAACTGCCCGGCATCAGCTGCATCCTGATCATAATCAGGATGAGCCACAACTTCAGGATCTACAGGACGGAATTGACCAACTCCATCAAAAGAAGCAGGAGCTACTGGATGCTCTACAGGAACAGCTTCGGGAATACGCGCTGGTTTACGAATCCCTTCACGCATCTGCCAAAGTTGATCCAAATCAGCTTCAGCAGGTTTACCGGCTACAACTTCCGGAGTGGTCATACCGAACATACCGGAAGCTTCACGAAACCTGTTTTCTCGATACTGGTCACTGAAACCGGTCATTCCACCGACTTTGCCTGAAACCACCTGAGGCGGGTTCTGCAACAACAGATCTATCGGTTCAAACGGAGCTGGAACTTGCGGCTCTCCGGACACAGACAGCGACTCAGCACCAGCAAATTCAGCAGGCCTCCATCCGTCACGTATAGCCATTTCACGTTTGATGCGCTGCTCCAGATCAGGCTCAGGCCTGTAACGATAGCGTTCCTGAATCCCTGCCTTCAAATCAGACATTCCAGCCGGGGACTCAAACTGCGAATCAATCACCTGCTGCATGCCAAAGCCGGATTGTTCAGTTCCCTGCTCTTTTTCCTGCTGGGAATAAAATTCACTCATGCGCTGCAAAGGAGATCTTGTATCCGGCTCTTTCCGCGCTTCCATGTTCTGACGGCTTGACGTCATGCTGTCATGCCGTTCTGACGCTTCGGCGTCACCTTCAAGCAGATCCACGGTTGCGCCGGCTTTGATCTGCTCAATCTGCTCGATGAAACTCTGATTGGAACTTTCTTCCTCTCCGGACAGACCAGCAGGGCCGGACATCACAGAACCACCAACACCAGTCAGTGCAGCAGGACCGATTACGTTCACGCCTTCTTTAGCTGCTTGTTTAACTCGCTTCCAGACACCGGGCTTCATTTCCCCGGTTTCAATATAATGTGCCAGATCCTTTGAAATAGACTCTGCCGGTTCTTCAGCCCATTCACTGATTCCTTCTACAGCACCGGAACCAACATGTTTTGCTGTCTTAGCTGCAATCCCCTGCCCGGCCTTGGAAAACATTTTACCAAAGGAAAGAGCGTTCAGCCCGGCACTGGCCAAAGCCATGAGCTCGCCGGCACGAGCTGCTTCATTTTCTGAACCACCAGCTTCAAGAACTTCCCGGTATGTGCTGGTCCCTTCCATTGCACCACCGCCTGCACCGGCTCCCAGGGCCTGCCCGATACGCGCAGCGCGTTCAAGAACCTTGGGAGTAAGTTGCAGGGCCTTCCCGCCAACCTGAACAACCTTACCGACAGCAGCTCCCGGAATCATGGCCGCCCCCAGAGAAGGAGCTAAGTTACCGACCTGATACGACCACCAGTCACCGCGCTTCAATAATGCTGGATTATCCATCACATTACCCTGCAACTCCTTGGCAGGGGCATGGTATTCACGCAAAGGCTTGTAGTAATCTGCGATCGCTTCCCCGGCTTCAGTCACAGACCCACTGTCCACCCGGTTACCCAGCCACTGTAGCCCAGCACCAAAAGATTCCCCCAGCCCGGCAGATCCGGCGGCAAGTCCATGATACATCCCCTCAGCGGAATCAATAGCTGAATCTACGAAAGGCATCCCAAAGCCGGCTTGCTCCGGAGCAGCGGTATCAGTGTGCGCCTGAGCTCCAGACAAAAAGACCGGGCCTCCATGATCAGGAGAACCCGGTGCATTCTGCGTGTTATGTTCTATTTCCAGTTCCCTGACAGCCTGGTCAAACAAGGCATTCATATCCATAATTACCCTCCATACCTGCTTGAGCTTACTCCGGGTCTGGTCGGCACTGTCCGGATATCTTTCTGTTTGTTTAAAATTCGCTTCGCACCTTCAACACCGTATTGCTGAATGAGAGTCTTAATCTCATCCACCTGCTTACGCTGCTCCGGATCTTCAGCCGGAATATGGCCGGAGCCCCGCTGAAGGATCTGCTGATAAATTCCAACCGCCTGCCCGGCAGCCTGTAATCTGGTTTTATCGGCCTCGGTTTCAGGTTTCCATTGTCCCGAGTTATAGCTTTCGACCAGCTTTGAGGCGTCGTTAAAAGCGTTGTTACCTTCATCGGTGAGTTCACCAGTAGTAAAATCAATCAAGGTTTTGCCTTTCTGATGGAACGGCTTAAGCGCATCACCAAGGGACTTGCGCATCTGAGCAAGTTGTTCAGCGGCCTGTTTATTCGGAAGGTTTGCGGTTTCAAGCTGAATCTGATCCGTCTCAGCTTGAATCTTCCCGGTCGAGGCACGGGACTTGTCGGCATCAGCATATGTCTTTCCGGTCTGCGCTTTGGTATGGGCTATATCTGCCTGACCTTTAATAAGCCCCTGCTTTCTCTCTCGCAGATCCATAGTTGTACGAACATACCCCGGTAGCCGATCCAAAGAATCAACCATCATTGTCTGACCGTTATCCTCATCCAGCACCATGAAATGCGTACCTTGGGAATAATCAAGACTGTTCTGGGGGACGGCCTGAATCATATGCCCGTCTTTATTCACCAGCGAGATCCACTTGGAAGGATCTTTTAGATTTTGAGCATTACCTAATCTGGTAGCCTCCATATACCGGTCAGCAGCTCCAGCAAAAACAGGATTATACGTCCTGCCGCCCTGCATGGTCTTTTCCCCGGCTAGAAACTGTTGAATGACATTTCCGGTCTGCTCAATAGTCAGCCTGCGTCCTGTAGGAGCCCAGCCACCTTCTTTGTCGGATCGAAATTCTATGCCGTAAGTTTTGGAGCGCGGATCAAAGTCTGTGAGTCTATAAGGCATGGGAGCAAGTTCAGAAGCTCTTTTCATGTCAATAACAGCCGCATCAAAATTGCCTTGGGAAATCTCATTTAACGCGCTACCACCTACCTTCCTAAATTCCTTATAGGTCTGATCAATCTTATGCATTCTGCGTTGCTTAAGGGCTTCTTTCCCGGCTTCAAACTTTGTAGCCAAGTCAGCAGCATGACCAAATGCAGTAATACCTACCAATGTATTAGGAGGCTCAATGGCATCAAAGTCCCAATCGTTCTGTCTAAGTTTGCCCAGCAATCTTTCTGTTTCTTTTTGGACAGCACTATTGAAACGGAGCTGTTCTGCCTGCTGGAATTGACCGTATCGAGTGTATGCTTTCTGCTGGTTGCGCGAGCTAATTCCGTCGGGCATTCCCTGACCAGAAGCCAGATTATTATATGCGCGATCCACCTGCTGACCATCAGAATAGGCATTCATAGCATCAGTCAAACCGCCCATAGCACCCACAAGCTGACCAGCTGTCTCATCTCCCAAAAATCCGAATCCCATACCAGCCCCCTACGACATTAAATACATACCAATACCGATTGCAGCACCAACCGCTGCACCGATAGGCCCTGCTGAAGATCCTGTGGCTGCTCCCGTCGCGGCTGCCCCCCCGGCTGTAGCAGCTCCACCGGCGGCAGCGGCTCCACCGGCAGCAGCCCCACCGGCAGCGGCTCCACCGGCTACAGCCCCACTTGCAGCGGCTCCACCGGCTACAGCCCCACTTGCAGCGGCTCCACCGGCTACGGCTCCACCTGCAGCGGCCCCTCCGGCCGCAACTCCGGCAGTGGTCCCGGCTGCAGTCCCAGTAGATAATGCAGTACCACCGATTATCCCCGCCTCAGTCATAGCTGTTGACGCAGACATCCCAAGCATTCCACCCTGAAATCCAGAAACAGTAGCTCCTGTTGCAGACTTCCCCGGTTTCTCATGCTTCGGTTGTTTTCGGCTCATCATCGAAGCAGTATTGGAAGCAGCCGCCATACCCGACAACGCTTTGTCACCCGGATTCTCAACTTCAAACATTCCAAGACCCATGAATTCCTCCTATGCCATCCCTATGGATGATGCCGCACCAAGACGTCTGAAATTTTCTTCCTCAGCATTCCTTCGTGCCTTCGTCCTTGCCCCCGCAGCACTCTGCGCCTGGGAAAGAGTTAAATCCTTCTGCATGGCCGCAAACCTTCCGGAATTTGTATTAAGACCGGCACGAGAAAAATTACGCTGCGCCTTTGCTCCGGCCATTCCGTATCCATGGCTTACATCCGCCTCGGCCTGAGAGACACGACTATCAACATCAACTCCCTTAAGGGCCTGATCCATAAGCTCCTGCCTGACTCCATACTGCTTCTTCTTTGCTTCGGTCTGGAGAGGCAACAATTCGCGCTTTGATGCAATTTGCTCTTTGGATAGTCCAGTTTCTAGGGGTATGAGTTCACGCCTGGCCCCAATCTGTTCTTTAGATAAATCAGTCTGAAGCGGGAGAAGCTCACTCTGCGCTGCAATCTGTTGCTTCATCAAATCGGCCTGATAAGGAATAAGCTCACTGTTTGCGGCAATCTGTTTCCGTTCCATAGGCTGATAGTCTGATTTCCAAAAATCGAAATATTCTTCAGCCATTCCCTGTTGGGATTCATAGATAGTAGCCATACGAGCATTGTACTCTTCATCAACAGCATCAGTGCTACCCCCACCCCCTTTACACAGAGCCACAGGACCATCATATTCATAAGATTCTTCATGCTCGATCTCGCCGGACGCGATATCAATGACGAGCTTAGTGTAAACTTTCATACAATAACTCCCTCGTAAGGCTGATCAGAGCTACGTTTTCGCTTTTCCCTTCACGGGCAATCCATGCACCGTTGGGGACTTCACCACAGATTTTACCACCGCATTTTTTTACGAACTTGATCGCAACTTTATTCCGGACAGGAATGAAACCAAGTAACATGTCATAAACATAGTTCCCGACCTTATCCTTCATGTGCAGGATGCAATTGTTGACAAAACGACCCATTTCAAAAATTTGTTTTCTTGGACAAGCATCAAACACAACCCAGTGCATACGGGCAAAGCGACCTTCCTGCCTGTTCAACCAGACAAGAGCAACGGCAACATCATCCTTTAAAACAACCCAGCAGACAGACTTCTTAAGCGCGGCTACAAACTCAGCGGCATTGCGCACCGTCCCTTCATAAAAAACGATCTCGGCATGGCCTTCGTCAACGCACTGCTGATAAAGGCCTTCAATATACCGATCCGGATATGTCCGAACCCCATCCCATTCCATGTATGGCCACATTTCAAAATTCATCTTTTCACCGCCTGCTTTCGGGCTTTGTCTTTGCTGACGAGCCCCAGTTCAACAAGATCATTGAAGGTCACACCACGGTTCATGGGACTGGGTATGCCGTAAACAAAACTCCGTATAATCGTGCTCAGCTGACGCAAAAAGTGAAGCACATTACCTTCGCGTACTTCAGGAAGCATTGGTTTCATAAAAGATCCCCCAGACCGGTAGCCATTGCCACGCGCGAAACAGGAATATCGGTTGTTATTTCCATCTGGAAACGGGTAGCCAGATACCCGGCAGGCAGAATAAATGGCTCAGAACTTTTGACCTTCTTGAAATAGACCTCTCGCCCATCAGCCTTGAGAACGAAATGAACCTCGCCCTTAGGCAGGTTCCGGTAAATGCTTTGGGAATCCCCGCCAAGGCAGACAGAGCCAGCCCCCTCAGAGCCCAAACAAGAATATTGAAGTTCTTCTTTAAGAAATGGATATTCAGGCGCGGAATCATAATCAGCAACCAGCACAGCGGCTTCCATGTTTATCGGCTCACGTACACGCATTTCACCGGAGACCCACTGACTACGCAGTGTGAATTCCGATCCGTCCCACAAACAAATCGCGGTCCTGTTCACAACAGGATAAGCCACGTGCAGCAAACGCCCTTCCGGCTCAACAGCCAGAGCTTTGCAATGAAAACCAAGATTCGACAGCAACAGGGAGGAAGGGTTGAATACAAATCCATTTGAGGGAGCATGAAAACAAATGTACTGCCCGGCATACCAGACAGCATTAAAAGTCTCCGGCTGAAGCTTGCGCCAATCTTTTTCCGTAAATACACCGGAGGTCAATCTGCGCGGAGCAGCACCTGGTTCAACAAGATAAAGACCGTCCAGACTCGGAAAGATTACTCCCAAAGGAGAAGCGGCAACCCCGGCAGCGGACGTACAGGGCAGATACCCATCAAGCTTGGAAGGAACCGCAAGAGCAGGATCATCGACTGTGATTGTATGGACATTGGCTTCGGTGAGAACCACCAGAGTGTTCCCGGCAGCCTCCATGGCCACGATCCTGTGAGGAACCGACATGGAATATCCATCGGGCCATGCATGAGGATATCCCGGTTCTGAAAGAAATATTTCATTGCCCTTGAATCCGGCAAACATGTTACCGGGCAAGGCGGTCAGACCGCTCAGACCTTCAGGAGCTGGAATCCAGTAGCGGGACGGCAGCACCTCAGCCAGATCAGAATCAAACTTGGTATCGGTGTAAGAACTCTCTCCTGCCTGCACTTCAGACACAAACTGGAACTCGGTTGTTTCCGTGCCGGTGACAGTGCGGTAGATACGCATCAAGCTAACGGGCCTGTAACCTGCTGCGGATGAGTTCATTCCTGCGATAGTGACTGTCTGCCCTTTCTGCACCTCCACATTTTGTGATGGAGCTGATGGCGGTCCCTCTTCGCCCAGATCGGAAACAAGGGTGTAAACATACACACGGGAAACAACTTCTGCGCCGTCTTCCGGAGTCCCACTAACTGCAATGGCAGGAGCGACAGATGGAGCAGGTACGCCGAGAGCATAACGATTTACCAAAGAATTAGCGTCTGTTTCGTCTTCTGAGCAAAAAACAAACGCTCCCAGCGCATCAGTTCCGTAAGTGCGCTCCTTTGAATCACCGGCTATCGGTCCTTCACGCAGAGTCACTCGCTCCGGCCAAGTCAACCATTCATCACGATAACGAAAAACAGTGGTAGCCTTCCCCGGTACATAGCCAACCAACCCCGGCCCCCCAAGAGGACGGATCTCGCCGGACTCCAGCAAACAATTTACAGCTTTCTCAGCCTGCCCCTGCTCCAGCAAATGAAGAGCAAGAGCTGGTTTCATGCCGGAAAAAACATTAAGCTCGAACATGACAAACCATCAGAATGATACAGGCCAGCCGTCCCAGCCTTCAATATTCAGTATGGAAAGAGCATCCCGGTCCATGGACTTGATCTCGGCTTCCAGAACGTTACTTGCATCACGCACGGCCTTGACCTTTGCAGTAATTTCCGGGTCAGGATCGACAATGGCGTTAATCTGTTTCCAAATAGGCGCAATGGCGAGAATACGTTTTTCCGCTTCCTGCTTGGATTCAGCAATCAGGTTCTGCCGAATGACCTCCGTAGGGATCTCAACCACCGAATAATTGTAATCCACCCGGTTAGCTCTGACTATGGTGGCATACTGCCCGTGCATCTGCATGCGGGGATTGATAGGCGGCTTGTTGATCTTAGCCGCTACAATTTTACCCCCGCTACGCTCTGCCTCGCGTTTCATTTCTTCGCTGGGCTTACCATTTACTTCGGACGCTCCACAAATAGCTACGCCGTCTTTAGTGATCGTATACATGATCTACCCCGCTATCATTGTTGTATAGGAACCCTGTCCGGTTGGTCCTTGTTGGAATAGTGCCAACTGATTCCCACTGAGCGCATCCAATGCCTTTTGCCCGGTCCCGAAATCCGCGACTGTCACCGGATCACCAACAACCCAATCAGTGCCATCATAAACGGCAACCTCTGCCAGGGTGTTGGACGTGCCGTAAACGACAACAACAGTTTCCTCATTGGGCGAAGCCAGAACAGGACGCACGGCATCGTTGCCCGCTTTAGTCAGAAACTCATTTCCAGCGGTCCAAGTACCACCCACGCGGTTAAAGACCTTTCCGCGCACCCGGTCGTCAGATAAATCCCCTTCGTAATAGGAGAGCACGAAACGGTCGGCGGACATTTTGGTCAGATCCAGATACTGTGCTGACTGTGCAAGGGATTCGTAGCTTGTGGTCAGCTGCGCATCGCCCCATGCGGAAGAACTGTCCGTCCTTGAAAGGGAGTAAAGCTTCACGTTGAACGGAGGACCGCCGTAGGAGTAAGCAAAAATGATTTCATTCTCGGACATGCTCACGATTGCGGTCTGATCGCCGTTGTTCTCAGTACTTACAAACAGTTCCTTCTTGGTCAGCACGTTGGAAGTATTGGACGGTCTGGTTATGTCCGAGACGACCGTGCGGTAAGTGTTCAAGGAACGTTCTTCCCTATAAATACAAGGCGCGCCCAGCTCGTTACCTTCGGCGGCTTTAACGTTACCGCTGAATCCATAACTGGAAAGCGGAATCCCTGAACCGGACACAGCCCAATCAGCCTCAGCTGCGCCTTTGGCTAGGAGCCTACAAGCTACCGCTGCATCAAGGTTGTAATCAGGATCAAAGAAGGACAGTACGTGATTGTTGCCCATGGGTACGAGGGCAGACAGGCCGTTGTTATTCACATCCGTTGGACTGACATTAAACGGAGTTGCGGCGGTAAAATCGGCAGCTTCCGCGCTGGCACGGGTCAGAGCAGCAGCCTGAAGAATCAACCCGGAACCCAGACGAAAACTCGTCATAAAGCAGGTATCCGAAACCTGACACATGGACAGGTTGTAAGGAATATCCGCAAGGAAAGAGTTAATCTGGCTGTCCAGTGCTGCGGTGTAATCACGCCAAACGTTGAAGGCTTCCGCAGCAGTAAAAGAAATCATGGAACTGACAATGTCGTAGACCAACGCACCATTACTCATCCTGACTTCTCGCCAAAGTTTGTAAACGGTATTTACGGCCATACCCTTGGGAATTTTCCAGCTATTCTTATTCACTGTGTCATCGATGCTGGATACAACAGCGTTGGCTTTGGTTCCGTCTGGAGAAACGAACCAACTGGTGCTGATATGACTGAATGCCGGATCGCTGGCAGTTGCAGTACCGGCCGTAACCGTAGGAGTCTCTTTTACCCCCACTGCTCCATCAGCAAGACTGGTTATCTCAAGACCGTAAATGGTAAACGGGCAATCTGTGACCAGCACCGAATGAATTGCCGGCTCAGATACGAACTCACCAAGTCTGCGTCTTGAAATCCGTATTTCATGATTTTCATCAGCTTCAACTGTTCCCAGAGTCCAAAGAACAGTACTGCCGGAGACTTCAGCGGAACCAAATCCGCGCACATCCAATTCATACTCATTCAGGAGTTCGTCTGAATGATCATCGATAGTCAGGGTAATAACTGATCTTTCAACAGCGGTATCCGGTCCGCTAAGCAGCGGAGACGGAGTTTTATATCCCTGCAACTCTGAATTGGTCAGCGACCGTTTAGCAAGGGCATTCGGATCAAGGCCGGCTTCCACCAGCTTGAGAGCTTCAGGAACAACAGCTTCTTTCACATGGACGGTTGTAACTCTATCATCAACGGAAACGTAATCAACAAAACCGATATCAGTACCAGAGTTAAACCTGAGAGCCCTGTTTTCCGTAAAGAAGCCTGTAAAATCCCCGGTTAGGGTGAAGCTTGTTGCTGTTGCATACGTGGAAAGAACCAGCTCACCAGCGACATCTTTCGGACGCATCCAGCATTCCCCGGCCATCTCTTCCCACGTTCCGGCGGTCATACGCAGATCTATGCTGGCTCCGACAGGGAAAGCCAGAGCGGTAAATCCTTCCACACCCCGGACGACAGTAAGCTTGTTACCGTTAACAGCTGTCACCCTGACCAACTCTGTAGCTCTGGTAGCCCGGTTGACCACGGCACAAACGAAACCATCCCCTTCCAGCAGATTCGGAAACACTCCGGCATGCTCAGCAGGAATAGTCAGCTCAGTGGCCACATTATCAATTTCAGCTGTCAGATAACTTTCAGCTAAACTCTTCAATGTTATCATCGTTACCCCTTAAATGTGATCGTCGGGCCTATGCCCTGACGCTTGACCAGTGAATCCGCTGTGACAGAACTGGTAGATACTACCGTGGCAAGGATGTGCATCATGTGAAACGGTTCCGCGAAGATGTCAGACCGACTCACGCAATCGCCAAGGTCATACGAATCAAGATTTCCCATAGCTGACACGGCGGACGTACTTTGCAGCAACGCAGCTCCTTCGACCTCTGAGTGACAAAAACCTCCCCCAAGAGAGAACTTTGAAACTCCGCACCCGCCAACGCAGCCTGAAACAACCACAACTAACCGTCCTCAACGCCCAGAGTTTCCAACCGGATATGAAAAGTATCGCCCATGTAAACCATGCGCCCCAGATTGAATGCACCGAAGTAGAGAACATTTCCGTTTGTCTGGGCATCAAACAGGGCAAAATGAGTGACCAGCCCAACATCGGCAGTGAATTGCGGGAAATTGATTTCGCTGGTGTTTTTGACGAGCCCATTCACCGGAGCTGTTCCGAATGTCGCTCTTTGACGGACGTAGTTGGAAGACTCCGGGAGCTCTTTCGCAGCGGGAAGATCCCCGGTTCTGAGAGCAGTCATCACCGCTGCGTTCTTTTGCTCTTTAACTTCAGCAGAATCAGTTTCAATTATTCCGGAGCAACACAGCCCCAGCCAGATGTTAGCCGGAGAAACAAAAGGGATATTGCGCAAAACATGGTCTGCCAGCTTGTTTTTAAGATATTCAGATTTGCAGGTATTCATAAAAACTCCTTAAAAGAATGAAGGGCTGTTGATTTCCTGTTTACATTCAGTCCCGCCACGCATCTCCCTGATCCGGATCTCAGCCTTGCCGGCATTGAATTCAGCCTGCTCAAGCCAGGCTCTTGCCGGATCGGACCACGGCTTGTCCGGGACCATCATGAGCTTGGCCTTGGCTCCTGAAGCGATTGTCTCACCGTGAAAGTCCAACAGAAATTTCGGGCAGACATCGGCGGTCACGTAAGGCGCGAGAATATTCACGGTCTGGAGCACCGCTTCTTCATCCTCGCGAGGACAGGGGACAAGCCGCACAACACCGGGTTCTTCAACCTTGAAACTATCGGGAACTCCCGGTTCGTCGCGCACAACCCGGTCATCAAGAGGAATCAGAATTTCCCCCCGGAAGTAAACTTCAAGAGTGCTGACTACGGTAGTTTTAGGAGGGGGTTCGAACACGTAACGGCATTCACCCTTATAGACGTCCATTAGATCGGAAGAGTGTCGCCAGACACGGGAATCCTTGCAGAACCGTATGGCTGCACTGCGCAGTTCCGTAATAATCTGCGGAACCGGGCAGCGCGGCAGGGAGTTCCCCACCAAAGGAATAAACGCACGCCAGCCGACAGTAAGTTGATTAAACATTCTTCGCCTCACTGTTAGGACTGATCAACAGACGGGCCTTAGCTTCTTCCCCGATAGCGACATACATCTGACGCAGGCATTCCATACCCTTCTGCCAGCTGCTTGGAGAGGAATTGCTACGGGCCCAGCAACGATAAAGCACGTAATCTTCCAGCGGATCAGCAAAGATATCCGGCACAATCAGTTTCTGCTCCAAAGATTCTAACTTCGGAGGCCTGCGCGAGAACTCCAGTTCCACTCGCACTCCGGCTGCCGGAGCAGGAGAAACCCAAAATACGGTAGGAACCTTTTCCTCAAATGCGTAGTTATCAATGACTTCGGAGGGAGGCTCCCCGTGCCAGGCCAGATTGATTTCATCGAGGGAAACACGATCCACAGGGGTAATGGCCATTCCCGGAGAACCATCGGCATTGATGTTCCTGACCAGACCGATAAAACGGCCCTGATCAGGAACATCCTGCCGAGTAGAACCGGAGGTAAGTTCAACCCGCTCCACCACAGAACTTGCGTCCGGCCGGAGCATGACCAGATGACGCTGCGCCTTGGTGATAAGCCCAAGCAAAGTCTTATCATCCCAGCGCACACCATCAGGGTCATGCAGGGCCTTACGCAGATCGGTGATGATTTCCGAAGCGATCATCAGTCGACTACCCGGATGTTGTATCTGGGAACCTGACGCTCCCGGTAGTTAACGCCATTGCCATCACCACCATCAGCGATTTCAAGTGCAGTGTATGACGCATCCCTGAGAACCTTGTAGATCGACATGGGAACGGACACATCAACACCGCGCTTAATCTGGAAGGGGACAGCATTTACGGATGCAAAAACATCATCCTTATCGTCATCACCTTCGCCCTCGGCAATGTTAATGGTGACTTTCTCTTCATTCTGGAGCCGCTTAAGTTCAGACTTTTCAACCTGTGCCGCATGCTTATCAAGCTTGCGGTTTTCGGCCTCAAGTTTTTCACGGGCAGATTTTTCAAGGCTCAATTCACTTGAGAGCAGGACATTTTCACCTTTAGCCTGCTGAAGAGCTTCATCCTTTTCTGCAAGCTGCTTGCGAAGATCTGCGACTTCTTCAGGACTCAAGGTTTCAATCTTGCCCTGATCTTTGGATTCTTCCTTTTTACTCATTTCAAATCACCCCTTATGCTTCCGGAGGAATTTCAGTAACCGCAACTTCAAGGCGGACAAGCCATGCGTCATTAAGAATGGCACTGGCATAGTAAGTGATCCAACCGACACTGCCCCGCTGACCGAGCTTGTCGCTTTTACTGGGGGTCTCGGGATTCACAACCTTGGGAACAACGGATTCCTTACCCTTGAGAGCCACATCACCGTAAGCATCGGCTCCGAAAATGTAGATAGGGTAAACATCGGCGTTGGTTCCGGACTCGGAAAGCATCTCAGTTCCGGAAGCAGCTTTTGCACCGCCGGCATCGACAATGGGTTCAATGGAAGTTGAAACCACGTAACGGACGTCTTCAACCTTACCGATCTCATTCTCATAAGGAGTAAGCTGTCCGTATTCTTCCACCGGAACAAAACCGGGCATTTCACGAATATCAGATTCACAATCGGAATGAGTGATTCCAATAAAGGAAGCGGCAACAGCTTTTGTGCCGTACCTGACACTGGAAGACATGACCTTGGTAACTTTGCGGGCCTTCTGCCGCTTAAGAGCACGGGTAGCCAGCCTCTGCACACTCTTAGTGATGGGCTTAACAACCGTTCCACGGGATGTGCCGCCGGAATAAATGACGTTAGTCCCGGCACCGACAGTTCCTCCCAGAACCATATCGAGAGTCTGCCCGGCCTGTTCACCCAGAATGCTCATGGACTCCTGAAGAACGGGATCTTCGTGAGTATCCTGAATCACATCAGTCAGTTCGATGTAATCACCGTACTGCTTAAGTGTGGCAGTAACGTCAGTCTTGGTAAGCTTCTTACCGGCAGGCGTTACACCTTCAACCAACGGAACAGTTGCCGGCGGAAGAGCGTTGTACCTGCGCCACTTAACAATCTGCCCTTTGTTCTTGGGCATCTTGAGAGACTGGGCAAATCTCCCGAAAATATTATAATTGTCTGCCCTTTTGAGAAAACCGGGAACTGAGTAACCGGCTGTTCTGGGGCTGATATCGCCATACATGGTAGTTGCCATTTCAACTCCTATTCTTCAGCCGCTGCGGCATCGAACGCACCTTCAAAATCATCCTGATCGGGTCCGCGATTACCGCTCACAGCCTTACGTTTTCCGGACGGTCCGATAAGATTTTTGGCCGCTTCTTTAGCGACCTTATCTTCTCTAGTCCCGGACGTTGCTTCTTTGTATCTGGTCAACAATTCGGACACCTGCGCAGCATTGCCGGAAGCCTGTACCTGCTTGGCCTTGAGAGCTTCATTGTAAGGAAGTATTTCGACCCAGTTGTTAAACCCGGCATTAAATTCTCCGAGCTTTTCAGGATTACCGACCAGCTGCACGTAATCGGGATGAACCTTGCCGATCTCAGCATAATGAGCTCTACGCTGATCCTGCTCATGTTGACTGATCACCGCATCCACACGGGGATTCACCTGCCGAAGCAAATGCGCTGATTCCAGCAGTCCCACCACGGCCTCAGGACCGAATTCAGTCAAGTTAGCCCGGTAACGCCGGCCCTGCTCAGAATCCTCCAGAAGAATATCCCTGTATTGCGGATTAAGCCTGAGAATGGCGTCAGTTTCGGCCTTGATGTCTTCAGGGATTTCCACCAACGCAGGGGAATCATCTTCAGAATGCTCCTGTTTGCCGAAGTACTGATCCAGAATATCCCGGCCTTCTGCCAGCGGGTCCACGTCTTCGCTTCCGCGCAGTTCTGCATCATCAGTGTCCGACGAATCCGGATCTTCCCCGGACTCTTCCTCTTCAGGTAAAATCTGGTCTGAAGCGGACCCGGCATCAGCCTCAAGGTCCTCATCTTCGGACAGGGGGTCACCCTCACCCCCGTCTTCGGCTGCGAGATCCGAATCATCAGAGACTTCCAGTTCATCCTCATTCAAGGAATCATCGGTAAGCTCGTCACCTGACTCAGCTGCTTCAAAGCCGCGTTCAAAATCAGTCATTTCCTGCTCTTCAGTATGGAGATTGTCTTCAGCCATCATTTCCTCCTATGAATACGGATCCTGACTTTCCTGCTTTTTAGGAGCAGCGGTCAGATCCATTAAAATATCCTGATAAGCCTTGATTCTGCCCTGCAATTGCGGAACAGCATCCACATGGGCATTGACCAGATTTTCCGTCTCTTCCCGCATGCGCAGTTGAAGATATTCGCGGAACAGACTTACGGCAGCTCCACCACCTTCAAGAATTGCTTTTGCTTTCATCTGGCTAGTCATCATCTTCAGCTCCTTCATTAAATCCGTCTTCAAAGCTTCCGGCAGTGTCGATACCCAGCTTGACCAGCTGCAACTCAATGTGCTTGTCCTTGCCGTTCGGTTGCGCTCTGGCTCCACAAACAAAAGCCCTGGCTTCAAGCTTAACTGTAGAACCGACCTTCAGCTCACTTGGTTTAAGGCCAAGTCTGGAAACAACCTCATCATCAAGACTGAGCCGCAAGCCCCACGGAAATTCTTCATGTTCCGACTCAACGACAGCTGGCGACCCCTTGCCCTTCTTCTTTTCCGGCTTATGCCGCATGTCCACGAGCTTCATGCGGACCTCCTTCCGGCATCAAAGCACCGGCCTGTTGCTGGAGCATGGACAACAAATGTTGCTGAACATCCACACCCTTATTTTCTAATTCTTCAACCAATGCTTGAACATTTGCCCGTGCTGTTTCGACCTGACGTTCACGGTCATAGCTTTGCTTTTCACGTGCTGAACGCAGCACACCGTCAGGCAAATCAAGGTTTTTACAGATTTCCTTGATCAGCTTTTCGTCATCGATCCAGCCTTCAAAACGGGGATTGTCGGTGATGGCCGCAATGGTCTGCATGCGTTCAAGCTGCACTTCCTTGGCCATGAGCACGGAAGTTCCGGTAGCAATGACTTCAAAGTCACCCTTGATGTCCTGCCGGGGATTGAACTGTATGTTCCAGAAATACATTTTCTTGAAGAACGGACGGGTAATGTTCTCATCATGAGATTTGACCAGATCCTTGAGAATCTGATGTGCTGCCCCGATGAGCATGGAAAGCCCACGGGCAGTCTTGCCGGCTCCGCGCATCTGGGAACCGTCACCGCCCATGAAGCGCGGCACGGACATATCGTCCACCATGTCGTTAAAGACCCGGACCAGAGCCATGAGCTCGTTGGTATAGGAAGGGACAGAGAAAAATTTGAGAGCCTTGTTCATGTCTTCCACAGAACGGAAAGGCCAGAACTTGAAAGCATAGATATCGCGCGGATCTTCATCCTGAGTAAACGCGCTCATGTTAGCTGCAACCTGCGGTCCGCATGAAACAGAGGCATTATCCAGCAGCATGCGCATGGCCGAGTTCAAAGCCTTCTGAGGATGGCGCAGCAGCTTGGGCAGGCCGTCCCCCCAGATTGAGTCTTCATCTTCCACGAAGTAATCAAACTGGTAAGGGATAGTCGCGCCCTCAAGCGGATTGATAACCGCCTTGATAACCTTATCGCCCAGCATCCAGACATTAGCCGGGAAGATCTCGGAAAGATCTTCGTCTGGAATCTGGATACCCACGGATGCAAGCTGATCTCCGGTCAAAGTTCCCCAGAACTCATAGACCCGGTAACGCTTATCCATCTTGCGGGTTTCCCCGCTACCGATTTTCTGTTGCAGCTTCAGGGCCTTGTATGAGTCCAGATCACCGTCCTTATTATCCAGCAGGTAGGCGCGGATGACGTCTTCCTTAAAACCGGGGAACTCCTTCAAATCCAAGACTTGCTGGCGGTTGTAAATATGGTCCTGAAAAATATATTCGCAATCCCCAAGGCGGGTCGCGTTGGCATCTGGGTAAGCATTCCAAACCGAGACATCTTCATAAAATGGACGCAGCTCTGTGGATTCAGTTTTCTGCAACTTCCAGCTACCGTCTTCGGTAACGGCGTATGCTTCACGAAATTCTTCACGAACCAACGGCCCCTTCAAAATTCCTGTACCGTACTTAAGCTTCTGTTCTGCCACGGACTTACACACCGAGCGGTATGATTTGCGACCGGAACCGCCCACCAGCTGGTCGGAGATCTCTTCGCACATGGCGGTACAGGAATCCTTAGCCTTTTTATCCAGCAGCTTTTCAAGTTCTTCCGGTGTAAGCTCTTGCCCCTGCATGGCGGCCTGTTGCTGATAATGAGCGACAACCGAAGGATGCAGCTCCGGTCTGGGCGAAGGCTTGAGATCCCAATTACGCTCATCGGAAGCAGGAAAAAGGAAATCCATAACCTGAGTAAGCACAGTATTCAGCTTAACGCGTGTAGCCGGCACGTACATCTTGGAACGCTTAATCTTCTTGAGCTCGTCCTGTTCATATTCGCTTTTGGTCTGCAAATAGTCCTTCATCCATTCTTCTTCCTTGGAAGAACGGGCAGACTCCGCTTCACCGAAAAGCGTCTTTATGAAAACACCGAGATCCTGACTCATGCGGCCGCCTTCGCAGCATTGCGCGGTCTGGATGAGAACCACCAACCAACAGCGGCACTGGACATGAAAACTGTATTGGTCACGATATAGCGGACCATTTCATTGGCTGTGTTCGGATCAACCAGCACATTGTTATCGGAAAGATAGCCGGTAAAATGCTGATAGGTGGACCATGTGATCCAGCACAGAAACACGGTCATGACAGGACGGGTAATGCCGCGCACAAAGTCGGCAACCACAAGCAGAAAGTCAGCCCAGCTTTTATCCCTGCCACGCGAATAAGTGGCGGAGTCATGTGCCAGCGAGGCCTGATAATTCTGGCCGTCAATGATCGTCTCAGTCATGGCCCGGTCTTCGCGGGCCTGCTGAACCTTCACATCGCCTTCAGCGCGGAGCCTTTCAATTTCCTTGTCGGCCATGACCATTTCCTGCTGGTGCATCAGGGCCAAAGTCTTGCGCTTCTGCCATTCGCTGATCCAGCTGGAAATTCCACCAAAGACGTTCTGAAAAATTGTAGCCACGCCCCCGGTCCCGATACCGAGCAATGAGGAACCGATAATATCAAACATCGAAGCATCAGCCATGATGCGCCTCCCTGATGTCGAGCAAAAGATTACGGCCCAGTGTGGCCTTTAGGAATTTGCGGAAAGTTCGTTTTGAATTACCCACGGCCAGCTGACCCCAGATCTCGCAGACGCAGGAACCGAGCAACACACAACCGAGGGAATGGGATTTGAAACCAAGAGACTTATCGCCGGCCACGTTACCCCAGTGAATCTGAACGGCTGAACGGTCCGGTACATCTTTGAATTGATAAACAAAGCTGTTCCAGTGATTGGACCAGCGGGGAAAGAGAAGATAGGTATCCACCGGAACGCAGGAAATTCCAGTCTGATTCTCGCGCCACGGAAGTTCTATGGAATAACTCTGGTACTGGACTTCGGGAATGGCCAGCACACCGATAGTTCCCTGATCGGTATATGGACGGCGCAGGAGTGTGGCTTCAAGGGGTGGAAGTTTACGCATCACTTAACCACCTTGTTGAAATGTTCCCAGATAGCGATTCCGACAAAACCGATCCCGCCAGTGGCCAACATTTTGAAAACCAGACACCAGAAAGCTCTGCGGCCTTCGAGCATCACACCCACAGCCTTATGGTGATCCCGCATTTTCTCGATGCCTTTAGCGTGCTCACCATCACCGAGGTCACGGACCATGCCCATAAAATGGCCAACAGCTTTAGATGCTTCAGGCTCCAGCTTACAAACACCATTACCGGTATTCTGCAAACCAATAGCTATGCCTTCAGCAACAGCAGCAGTAATTTCTTTCCGAAGTTCCGGATCAAGAACAGAATCACCCACAACAGACTCCCTAAGGGGGTGTCCATGCCTAGCCGACAGACACGGACACCCAGCGAGGTTATAAAGGCAAAAACAAAGCCTCCATACATACGGGATTCTGTAACACGGGGTTTTGGGGTGAGGACGTGAGAGATCGCCACAGATCAGCAGAGATCAGTGGGGAGGGGGTTGACAGGGTTTTAAATAATGACAAAATTACTTGTACAAAGTTATCATTTTTGATAACTTTTGATCCATGAAGTGGTCAATTCGATTCTACAGCGAGAAAGTAAAGAAGCAGACTCTTGAACTACCAGCAGGTATAAAAGCAAAGTTGTTACATATTCTTGAAACAATTCAAGAGCTGGGACCGTTTGTTATGGGTGAACCCCATATTAAACCGTTCGGAAAAGGACTGTACGAAATCAGAGCCAAGGGAAAAGAAGGAATCGCGCGTTCATTCTATTGCCTGATTGAAGACAACCAACTGGTAATACTACATTCAATCATAAAAAAATCACAAAAAACACCTTTAAAAGACTTAGATACTGTCCGCAGGCGGATGAAGGAGGTCAAAAAATGAGCGACAATTTAAATTTTGAATCTTTCAAGCAGGAAGCTCTTAGCGATCCTAAAACCCGTGAAGAATATGAAGCTCTAACTCCTATCTGGGAACTCAGGCGTAAACTCATACGGCTGAGAACCGAAAAAGGAGTGACACAAGAAGAACTTGCCAAACTCATGGGAACCAACAAAGCCAACATATCACGGCTTGAATGCGGAGAAAGTGCACCCTACCCAACATTTAAAACAATCTCAAAATACGCCAATGCACTTGGATACAAAGTTTCCATTGACTTTGACAGACTCTAAAAAAAACACCCCGCCTACCAAGCGGGGTGCTTCATCTCAACCAAAACCCATTGACCAACAACCAAAATATGGTTACAAATAAACCATGAGCTGGACAGTTAAACTTTCTACCAAGCTTCAGAAGAAAGCCCTGAAACTTCCCAAGGCGATACAGGAATCATTTTTCCTGCTGGGTAAGGATTTACAGGCTGACGGGCCGGAGCAACTAAGCTGGCCTAATTATGGAAAGCTGAAAGGGGCGAAGGACGTTTATCACTGTCATCTGAACAAGGGTAAACCCAGATATGTTGTTGTCTGGAAAATTACAGATGACGATATTCAAATCATGGAGATTAAATATGTTGGAACTCACGAGAAGGTCAATTACCGAAAATTCTGCTGAGTTGTGCCTGAAGGTTCCGGCAAAGGATGCCAACGCGATCGCTGAAGCATTCATGCAGTTCCTAAAGCTGGCAAAGTATGACGTGCGCGAGATCAATGATGAAGGCGAAGAGCTTATTGATTTCAACGACGCCTTTCCCGAACCGAGTCCCGCCCAGCTGCTGCGCGGAGCCAGAACTCGCGAAGGACTGACTCAAGCTGAACTTGCAGACGCACTCGGCATTCACAAGAACAATGTTTCTGAGATGGAACGAGGCGTACGTAACATCAGCGTGGATATGGCCAAGCGGCTGGCTGACGTTTTAAATACTTCCTACAAGCACTTTTTATAAAAAAACACCCCGCCTACCAAGCGGGGTGCTTCATTTCAAATCCTATTTCCCGATCGCTTTCGCTTTATCCCAGCGAGCCCGGGCGGCTTTCTTAGCCTTCTCTGAACGGAGCCGTGCGGCTTCCTGTTCTTCCGGTGATCTTATTGTGCCGGAGTCACCCTGCATAATTGTTAGCTGGGTAGTCAGATAGCGTTGCACGTGATCCGCTTCGGCCTTGGATAAATCCTTGAGTGCGGAGTTCGAATCTTTGCCTAGAAAGACCATGATCTTGCTGATGCTTTTATCCAGCACCTCGTGCTCTTTCCAGTCTTCCTTTTCCTTGAGCAGCACTCCCCACTTTGAAAGCAGGTCGTAGAGTGAATCATATTCGTCCAAGCTCGGCAGCGCAGATGAATCTGCACCCTGCCCCATTGCATAGGACCCTGTCTTCCTCAAGCTGGGTATTACTTCCGAGGTAATCCACTTACGGAACTTCTTTGCTTCCGGCTTGCGGCTTTTAAAGATCAGGGAATAGAGGCCTGACTCAGAGATCACAGATAGCGTCCTGACCTGATCCGTATACTGTACGGAGCAGGTATCCCTCTCATCCTCATCCAATGTTTTTGATAGATTGCTTGTATCTAAACCAAGCACATGACACGCATCCTTTGCAACGAACCACGGGTTGCCGTCACCGCCCTGATGGACTCTGACAACCGATTCGCCGAAATCGAAAGGAATAACTTCAGACATCACTTACCTCCTTACTACGAAAGGTAGAATGATCCAGATTGTTAACCAACCCATCTAAACGATCTGTCAGTACTTCCAGCAACGACAGCTGGCCCGGTAGAACGTGACCATCTCCCTGATGGGTTTCAAGAAAAGTGTGATGCAATAGCAGTTTGGTGAGTTCCTGAATATCCAGAGCCTTATTGTAAGTCTCCACGAAATGCTTTTCAGGAATGGTGAAAGTTTTCGGCATGATGCCTCCTAGGGTTGTGACTGGTGGGCTTTCTCAGAAATGAAAAAACCGGGAGCTAGTCACCGTCCCTAGAACGGCGAGAGGTTTTCCCCCGAAGGGTATTGTATGGCCTCTGCACTCCCGGCAAATATCTTGGCGAAATTGAATGGAATAAAGCAGTGCCTGCAAGTGCAGAAAATCTCTAATCTTCTGATCACAGGACACAAAAAAGCCGCCAACTATCGGGAGCGGAAACCGCTAGGGAACAAAGGTGTGACTAGCACCTACTGTGATAAAGCCAGAAAATGTGGGTTGTTGTCAAGGGAGGGGTTGTTGTTTTTGGTATAATCAAGTAAAGAATTCGAGTTTAATGAAATTATTTCGGGGAGATCTCTAATGGAAAATAAAGACTGGATAATACTAGGCCTCGCATTTGTCCCACTCATGCTAGTTTATCTTCACTCGTACAACTACGAAGTCTTTTACTTTTTATATAATATTTCTGGGATAAGAGCGATTGTTGAGAAGATTCATCCGCCAATTGAACACAATAAAGACTTTCGTAAACCAAGCACTTTTGTACTATGGATGGTAAGTATATATTTTGTACTATATGGTGTTGCATCAAGCAGATACGAGCAGGCTGTTAATTCTTTAGGCTTACAAATCGCTGGCTTCCAAACACAAATGGCTACAAAATCGAGACCTAATGCATGTCGACAAATACAAAACTTACAAGAGGCATTAGTCCCAATTAAACCAGAACTAATGAACGTGAAAGCCACTATCTTTTCATTATTTTACACTGAAATCTACCACGAAGGGTTCAAATTAACTTTGCAAACACTAGAAACATACAAAGACATTTTAAACGACTCAACACTAAATAATATAGATATGGCTAATATAAATTTTGAATATGCCTTATTAAATAGATCTACTATAAAAAATTCAAATCTTAAAGATGCTAACATGTTTTTAATAAGTCTCAAGAATGCCACACTATGGTGCACAAACCTAGAAAATGCATACCTAGAAACAGCACAACTGCAAAATTCAGTCTTAGCTGGAATTAGTTTTAAAAATGCGACCCCATACGGTGCAGATATGACAGATGCAGACTTACGGATGGCAGCAAAACAAACAATAAAAGAAGATGGTTCAACTATAATCTACGACATAAAGACAGATCTAAGCAAAGCCGATTGTAGCGGGGCGATACTAAAAGATACAAACTTTTCCGCAACAATATTAAGAGGTGCTGACTTTAGCCACACATCAGGCAGTAAAACCATATTCACTTCTGCTGATATAACTGGAGCAAATTTTGAGAATTCACACCTACGTGGTACAAATTTTATCGATTCCAATATACAAAACACAAACTTTAAAAATGCTGACTTACAAGCAGAGAATAACTTTTCTGATGTAAGAAAAATCGTAGAAGACAAGACAGTTGACACATATTTTGAAAATAAAACTACACCTTCCAAATTTTATCTTGCCAATCTTTATAAATCTACATTCGACAACGCAACCTTACACAAAGCAAACATAACTCGAGCAAACTTAACATCAACAAGTTTTAAAGATGCAAATATGAGTCAATGCATCCTATCAGGATCAAACCTAACATATACGTCATTCAAAAATGCAGACTTATCTGATTCAGACTTTTCCCCTTTAAGTTTGTTTGATGACAAAACTAAAGAGATATCAAAAACAATAGCAACTCATTTCAATAATACAGACTTTAGTAATGCAAACCTTACAGGAGCCAATTTAAGTTACGCCGACCTAAGAACTGCCCTTGGCCTTACATATGAGCAACTAATAAAAGCAAAATACTTATACAGAGCAAAGCTTCCTGCGGAATTAGATAGAAAAATACTAAAATATAACTGGAAACTTTTTTATGCACAACCGAAATACAAACTCGCTTACACGTACACTCCAACAAAATTCATCAATTACTCTCAAGGACGTAATCCATTAAAAAACATTAACTTTAACTAACACCTTTACAACGATTTTAAAATGCTCGTTAACAAAACTACTTAACACCCAACCTCCCCACCAGCATACTCCTTAACCCACTCCCAAAGTTCAGCCTTCTCCGCCGTGTACTTCCCCTCTACACGGCGGATAGGGCAACCTTCCTTCTGCGCCCAGGCGCGGACGGTGTTGCGCCCTACTCCGAAAATCCTCCCGATATTCTCCAAACCCGTAACAATCTCAACAGGCCGCACCACCATATCAGTATCCCCCCGCTGAATTGGTAAGCCCGGATGGACGCACAGAATCCACAAATCCCGACCCGGCACTTTCCAGATCCAGCCCGGCCAGCGCATAAAGCATGGAAGCCACTACCGGATATTCCTCCAGCTTGCGGCCCAGATCATCACGCCCAAGGGTGTTGTATTCCAACACGGCCTGCGATTCACCGAAATAGAGTGTCTTGATATTCCGGGTCCGCCGATCCACCAGCCGATCATAATCGCGGAAAGTGCGACTTCCATTCATAGCCGGAGGCGAAGCCAGATCCAAGGTAGGTACGCGCAGCCTGTGCCGCCGATCGTTAAACATATGCACCAGCCGTGTAGACGCATGGGTCAGCGGGGTCCGCCATATATCCACCTTCAGCGCATCCTGCAAAGCCGCCATTTCGCGGCAGAGAGTTTCGGTATCTTCATCCATAAATTCCACCACCACATCCACCCGATGCTGGTCAGTTCCATGAACGGGATCCTTGTGTTCGGCCAGCACGGTGATCGCTCCCGGCCTGACGTCATACGTCCATGCCACGCCGCCTGAAACCCTACGGTACACAATGCCGGTCACCGGGTCTTTCAGGCTGCGCTGCCCGGTCATGGGCGAGGTCACAACTTGCAATCTTTCAATCAGTCTCATACTCAATCCTCTTCTAGTCCGTTCAAAAATGTGCGTTTCTGGGCGGACTAGGACATGTCGCGGCCTTCGGTCAGACCACCCCGCCGTAAGAAATATTCCAAGGCCTGCGTCATCACATCCACCTGATCCTTGTATTTAGAGCCGGGAAAATGTTCCACCTCATCCAGAAAAACATCCAGCCACGGAGCCGATTCCGGCAACCAGACATTGCCGCCCTCGATCGTATCGGCTACCGCATTGGCCCTGTTTTCCTTATCGCCCCCGGTCACTGCCCACGGCACGACCGGAAGCTTTGTTTCATCCTGCAAATCCTGAATAACGCTGATCCCGCTGGACTTGTCCTCAATTACGATCGCGGAGGCCTTATGGATCGCGTACCGTCTCTTGATTGTGCGCTTCAGCTCCGGGTATTCCATCTTCTTGCGGATGAGATCCAGCAGGTAATAGCCGTTGTAGGCCTCGCCCCAGAGCTGCCCTACCGAATAAGCGGCATTGGCATTCTTCTTCTGAGCCGTGTCCCAGTGCTCGACAATGCGGTTGAATTTGGGAAGCTTGGTATACCGCTTGAACCAGTCCACCTGAAAAATTGCCCCGCCCTTTGGAACCGGACGCTGCTGGAGCTGCCCTGCGGCTTCAGTGGGAGATGAAAAGGAATTCTCAATATGAGTCAGGGTTTCCTCGTCAAACCGTTCCGGCCAGAGCAGCTGCCCCTCCTTTTCGCGAGGATCTTCGAAACCCAGCACCGTATGGAACTTGTTACCCTCATACCGTGCCGGCAAACAGAGATGGGTATAACCGCCCTTCTCCAGAATATGACCGCTGAGATCCTGCTGGTGGCCGCGCTGCATAACGACTACGAAAGCCCCGGTCTTGGGATCATTGAGACGGGTCTGCATGGTGTTGTCCCACCAATCCAGCACTTCCTTACGCTTGGCATCAGAATTGACCTCGGACATGTTGTGGGGGTCATCAGCTACTATGCGGTCCCCGCCTTCACCTGTAGCCCTACCGCCGACAGATGAGGAGAACCGGAAGCCCCCGGCCTTGTTTTCAAACTTGTCCTTGGCGTTCTGGTCCCGCTTGAGCTGCACATGAGGCCATGCTTCCTGATACCAGGACGAAGTCACGATCTCGCGGGTCTTCATATTGTCTCGCGTTGAAAGCATGGCCGAATAGGAGCTGAAGAAAAATTGTATCCACGGATTGAATGTCCACTCCCATGCCGGCCAGCAGACTGACACGGACAGCGACTTCATGTGGCGAGGCGGCATATTGATCAGCAGCCTTGAAATCTCCCCGGTACTGACCGCCTCCAGATGCTCCACAATGGCCCCGATATGCCAGCCGTCAACAAAAGTCCGCCCCGGCTCGATAACGTGCCATGCATTGCGGATGAACTCTTTCAGCGGCATATCAGGCTTGCCAGTGCCGATGTACTGAGATTCAGCCTGTGGAACCTGCTCCTTCAAATTCATGAGCAAATTCCCCATCAGGCCGTTTGCTTTCAACGATTTACTCATAATGCATTCATGTACACATCCTTGATTTCCTCAGGCTGGACGCACAGGTAATCAAGAGTCTGCTTCTGGCTGGAGTGATTAAAAATTTCCATCAAGGTCGGGATATCCACACCGAATGTCACCCGCTGGTGATAGCCGAATGTTTTCCGCAAGGTATGAGAGCCGTATTGCCCCTTCAGATTGATTTTCTCGCACCACTTCTTGACCAGCTTGTTCACGTAATTCGGAGCCATATGACCGCCGTTTCTGCCCGTAAAAAGAAAAATCCGTTCCTCATCCCGGCACTGCATCGCCCAAGGCCGCACAGCCTTGATGACAGTCTCATTCAGGGTGATCCTGCGACCCTTAGCTGTCTTCTGCTCTTCAAGCACCAGCTCATCACCGGCTTTGGCATGAATAAACTGTTCGGCCTCAATCTGGACCAAATCAATAGCGCGGAGATTGGTGTTGATCCCCAGAACGAACAAAGCCAGATCGCGCGGATTGTCCTCAAGCAGCTTTTTCAGATTCGCAATGTCCTTCAGCGAAGTGATTGGATCGACCTTGAGCTTGCTTCCTTTTTCGGGATGATTCGGATTCTTTTTTTCCATTTCCATCTCCTTTTACTAGAGTCTAAGTTTTAATCATATTTTCATAAAACTAATACTTTAACAAGAGTCTTTTCTAACTAATTTTCAGCAAAATTCGAATAAGCAACTGAAATTTAAAACATAAACACCATTTTCAGCACTCTAACTTTGTTTCAAAAGTTAGACTTTTTGAGTTTGCAAAAAATTAAAAGTTAGACTTTTCCGAACCGCCGATTCCGAAATCCAAAGCCGACCGAGCCGCATTAATTTCAGTCAGCCGGCTGACAATCCGCTGCTGAACTTCCGGAGCTGCGTTTTGAATTTCCTCCAAAACGATGGATTGAAATTCCTCAACCTTCTTCAGCGAGTAAATTTCGCTTTGCATCTTGAAAACAAACTCGAGCTGCTTGCGAAGTTCAGCCTGCAACTGGATCAAAAAGCCGCCGAGATCGCGTTTCTGACCCGCCAGCCGCCGCAATTTTGATTGACTGTCCCGGTACTCCTGCGAAGCCAGATCGCCATGAAGGACAACGTGAACCATCTCCAGCAACTCGCGGCATTGCTTTCCCAGAGCTTCAAGCTGATCAGCCAGTGAAAGCTTGGCATCAATCATCTTCGGAGCCGAGAACAATGCAACATCCTTGGAAACAGCAAGATCAATACGCTTTTTAGCCTTTGAAACAGCAGCTTGAGATACAGAAAAGAAATCAGCAGATGCACTTTGTTTCCATCCAAGCTCAACTAACTGCTTAATTAACATTTCTTGGTCAATCTTACCACTTTTATACGAAGGATGTTTCTGCAACTCTTCATGCATAACAATCAACTCACACTGTTATATTTTCACACTGCATTAACTTTATAACTTCAAAACTTAATTTCAACGTGGTTAATATTAACCTCCGCTTAACCTGCACCAACGGCGATTCGTCTTGCATATTCTTCTTCACTCATTCCCTGCCCGGAATTGGAAGTTAACTCGTTCACTTCCATCTCTTCCCGACTCTGAAACCCACTGCCCAAAACTTTGGAGATGTTATCCGGCTTCACCAGCCATGGAAGACTTGCTTTCCATTCCGGATTCACTTCTCCCATCAGGTAGGGGTAATCCTTCACCAGCTCAAAATACCAACGCCACCACAAAATCCCTTTCTCCGGTGGTCCACCCTCGCACCTGCATTTCCTGACTTTCCTCATCAGGGAATCGGTAACAGCTTCCGGCTTCGGCAAGTCGGGCAGAATTTCGCAAAAGGCCTCCACCAACTCTTCCCCCTCTGGGGGACTACAGGGGGTATTTACGTAGTGAGTAGGAGTAGGAGAAGGGGCATTGCTAAAATCGGCGTCGGGCATATTTTTAGGATTGCCATTTTCATGCTCATGCATTGCTTGAGCATCAGGCTTACCTTCAGGCTGGTCCGAGCTTTTCTTTTTCTTCTTATCGCCTTGTTTTTTATCCTTTTTCCAACGTGCAGCGGCGGCTTTCTTGGCCTTCTCCGACCGCGCCCTGGCTTCAGCGGCCCAAGGTTGCATGTCATCCCACTCACAAATGAAGAAACGATCTTTATCTTTACCTATTATTTCAAGGTCTAACAGCATCTGAACATAGTCAGTGCGGTCCAGCTGAACCTTGCAGGCGAACAGCAGGTCCTCCTCGTCAAAGTTCTTAGGAAAGTAACCGGAATCACTGGGGTAATGCTTTGCGCAGTAGCACATAAGAAAGATCAACCCCAACGCTCCCTCGGCCCCGAACTTTCTCATTATCTTCTGGGTCCGAAAGTCCTCGGCAAACTCAACATCAAGCCGGATGTCAGATACATTTTTAACTCGACCAGCCACACCGCACTCCTTAAAAATTTTTCAGCTTTGCGGATTTATTGCATTGGCAATGCTCAAGCATTACCCAAGCAAATTTTCATTCATAACATGTTTAAAAGGTTCAAAAAAAACAGGGCATGCCCTGAAAAATTTTCGGCGGCGCCCCGGAATTCACAGAAATCCCGGCCCTGCCATATTTATGCACTAGAAATGCTTGGGCATTGCTAGTGCTTTACGTGTTTAATTCTTGACAATTTGCTTCCTCCTATAGAACAACCTCATAATTATTATTTTTCAAATTTGAGGTTGACTATGAAGACTGATGAGTTGGCTCTGAATAAAGATAAGATGATTGAACTCCTTAAGACTGATGTTGAGGGTTGGAATAAATTTAGGAAAAGCATCCAGATTCTACAACTTGACCTAAGCGAAACGGACCTAAGCGAACTAAATCTTTCTGGGCTAAACCTTGACAATATAGTCTTCACTAAAAGCAATTTCCAAAACTCTTGGTTTAAAGGTATCTCTTTAGTTGACTCTAATCTTAGCCTATCCAATCTAGAAAAGACCAAAATCCAAGAAAGCATTTTAACAAATGCCGACCTTAGCGACTGTAATTTAAGAGGGTCCAATTTTCGCAAATCAAAACTTATTAGGGCACGCCTCCAAGGGGCCAATTTAGCCAACACAAGCTTTTGGGATGCAGACCTTAAAGAAGCAAACTTCCAAAACACATCACTAAATAAGACCAATTTCGAAAACACAAAATTTTCACGTGCATCTCTTAGATGGTCTTATATGCAAAACACCGATCTACAAAACATTGATCTAAAAAATGTAGATCTACGTAACGCGAAACTACAAAATGCAAACCTACGAGGAGCCAAACTCCAGAACGCAAAACTCATGTCGGCAGACTTAAGAGCAACAGATTTAACAAAGGCTAATCTAACAGCAGCTTCACTTCATAATGCAAAACTACATAACGCCCGTCTAGATGATGCTGACTTCGAAGAAGCACTCATTACTCAAGCGATGTTTATTAATGCAACATTAAGAGGAACATCTTTCTTAGAATCAAAATCTCTTGGTGCAAATTTTCATGGATCTATTATTCAAGATGTAGACTTTACTAAAGCTGACTTACGCTACACAAATTTTAAAAACACAAGCCTACAAGATGTTAAATTTCAATCTTCAAAACTTGCTGAAGCAAACTTTGATTACTCTAAAATCAAAAACACTTTTTTTTCTTACGCGGATATGACCAATGCTTCATTTCATAAAAGCTCACTTGCTAATATTTATTTTTCATCTAAAAACCAAACCAACTCACTTTTAAAACAATTGGCTCAGAATCAAATTTCAAATTGCTTCTTTGAAGACGAACAACAGTTCTATAAGAACCAAGCTGAAAATAAATCTCAATCAACTAATAAAAATTTATCCGATACAACCGACCTTAATTTAAAATCACTATATATTCATTTCAAAGATCACACCTCATGGACTCCGCGCGATCTTTCAATCTTCCTTATGGGAGTACAATCTGCACACTCAAACCTCCTGTACTTACACACAACATCGAATACAAACATTACTGAGATAGAGACAAAACTAAAGCACAACTCTATATATGCTCCTCTAGAACACGAAATTTGCATCCAAACCATTCAAAATGGTTCATTGCTAGTTGAAATAGCGAAACTAGTACAAGAGACATCGAACTCAGTTGACCTACAAATAGTTTTTTTAACGCTAAGCTCAATAGCAACTTTATCTATTGCCTATGCTAAGACAGCAAAAACAATTGCAGAAAAAAACAGAACAAATGCTGAAAAAAAAAAACAAAAGCCGAGACGGAGAAACTTAAAGCTGAAACTGAAAAAACAAAAGCTTATACAATAAAAACCCAAACAGAAACAGCTATTGCTATTTACCAATCAGCCCAGATAAGTCCTCAAGAAAAAAAAGAACTTCTTTCTTTAAACGCCAAAGACAAAGAAACAAGACAAGCCGTTGAGAGTATTCATTTTTCTAACAAAACTGTCGCAAATAACCCAGAGCTAGTCATGAAAGCCACAAGACACCTCCAAATTGCTTTCCTAGAACTTGCCAAAACATACAAAATAGACCCAGAAATTATCGCACCCCAAAAATATGAAACAGACGATTAACCCCTACACCCGATCAATCCGAATCTCCTGATCATGCTCCACGTCCTTAGGACAAACACAGAGATGATCACACATAGGACAACGCACCCTGTCCCCGATCTGGCGCACTCTTACGCACTTGCCCGACCGGGGACATTTTTCCACGCCTTCAACTTTGAATCGCCAAGGCGAAAACTCGGATTGCTCGTTGGCCGAATGCCGCAAAAACGGCTTCCTTTCCTCATTCATGACTACACCTCCCCCCGGCTTGACCAGACAACATCCGTATCCAACACAACCACCAGTTCTCCATCTGAGATCTGATCGCATTGAAGCTTCGAAGCCCGTTCAATGGCCCTGATCAATGCATCTTCCCGGCAGGCCTCAAGACAAGGATCATCCACAAGATCAATGTCGGCAACAAATTCTCCTTTATGGCGGAACCTCAGTACCGCAACATACTTCCTAATGGTCATTTCCTTTCCTCCTCCCCTGCTTTCAGATCTCCTTCCGCAATCCGCTTCACAGATTCAACCCCGGCATCGATGCCGGCCAGACACTCATCAACCGTGCATGAAGCACCGCTAATCAGGGCCAACAGAAAATTTCTGGTAACAGACTCTACTTTAACCGTTGCCTCCACAGACTCAGCCATAACAATACTCCTTAAGCCGGCATAAAATCCAGCCAGCTCCAATCCTTTTCGTTGTCATTGAGGAACTGCAACCGCCTGCGTCGATACATTGTTTCGAGGCTACCTGTGTTTGAGTTCCTGCTTTTGGCCACATCCAAAGTCACTTCCACCAGATCATCCGTTGTCTTGGGATTCCATGGCCGGATAAAAACGACCTGATCAGCATCCTGCTCAATGGCTCCGGACTCACGCAGATCCGAAAGAAGCGGAATCTTGCTTTTACGGTTCTCGACTTCGCGGTTGAGCTGGGCCAGCACAAGAAGAGTGATGCCGCACTCGGTGGCGGTTTCTTTCATGAGCCTTGAAATCTCGGCCACTTCCCTTTCGCGGGAACCGCCACGGGAATCAGGACGCACGAGCTGAATGTAATCCACCACCGCAAAACGCAAACCGAACTCCCGCTTCCAACGGCGGCATTGCGCGCGCAGCTCTGAAGCGGAAAGTGAAGGCCTGTCCCAGATCCGCAACCACGGGTCTGTGCCTTCAAAATATTGGGCAAAGTCATAGATGTTCTGCCAGTCTCCATCAGAAAATTTCCCGTCACGAAAACGCATGGAGTTGATCCCATGGGTGGACGCAAGAAAACGGTTCACCAGCAGATAGCGCATCATTTCCAGGGAAAAGATCCCCACTGGAACCTGACGAACTATGGAATGAAGGGCAAAATTGAGTGCAAGAGCGGTCTTGCCGTTGGAAGGACGCCCAGCAAGAATAACAATCTCGCCGGGGAGAAAACCGCCGGTAATGCTGTTGAGCTTGTAAAGGTGTGTTTTAATGCCGTCTCCGCCGCGCTTTTCAAGACCCTCAAGATACTTCACGTATTCCTTGATGATCTCGGACGGCTTCTGTGAGCCGACATCGACCCGGTCCTCGAGGACAGAATCAACAACCTCCTGCGCAGTTGCGGCAAATTCGGAAGGGTCCGCATCGGCAGTATAGGCGTGCTCGATGAGCTGCTGCCCCAGATTGGCCATAGCCCTGCGCCGGGCGTAGCCCTGTAGATCCATAGCCCAGCTCTTTGCATGACGGACCGGCTGAACATCATTGGCCAGCTCAGCGAGGAACACAGCACCGCCACACGCTTCAGAACGACCGTTCTTCATAAGCCGGTCATTGAGCGAAACGATATCGATAGGAACCTGCTCACGATGCAGGGCAAGAACTGTCTGCCAGATATTCTGGTGAACTGGAGAATAAAAATGATCAGGAGTCTTGAGGATGGGAAGCAAATCATCAACGTTGCGACCGTTATCCCGGATCACAGCACTGATAACAGCCCTTTCAAGCTCCATATTATTGGGAGGTGCGGACATATTCATGACCACCTCCCACGACTTGCGGGGGCAAATAGGGGGCAAAACCAAAAAAACACCCCCTTAGAACAGCTATGCGGATGCTGTTGTAAGGGGGTGTTTATATTACGGTTGGTGCGAAAGGAGAGACTCGAACTCTCACGGATTAACCGCTGGATCCTAAATCCAGTGCGTCTACCAATTCCGCCACTCTCGCAACCAAATTTTATGGGCTAATTAATGGATAACATCCTTCTTAAAAGTTCGCTATCCCGTGCAGCCGTTGCGTTAATATAAGCAGTGTAACAGCTTGTCAACAAAAATCGTTTAAAATTCTGTAGAAACGGTTATTTCCGATCAGAGACCATCGCCTCAAGCAGCTTAACCAGCTTTTCTTCGAGATCGTCAAAATCCCTTGCCAGCAAACGAATGCAAGGTTCTATCCCATTAGTGCCGGATTCGCAAATCACGTCAACCATTTCAGGTTCGGGATGTTCTGACATAGCATTGCAGGTTCCCCACTCAAGCGTATTTTCCTCAGTTCCGGGAACTTCACCAGGCTCATCAGCACGATCGAACCATGCTTCAACAAATCCGCACTCAGCTACAGCATCAAGAATCTGATCACTAAGCCGCAATCTGGCTGCGCAGTCTATTTCCGGGTTAGCCTTTCTTGCACACAGCAGCACCTTGGCTATATTGAAAGAAGCCCCGAATTCAGGATGTCCGCAGACCAGAACCTCACCTTTACGAGTGCAGGTAATCCGCCCACTAAAGGCCGCCACATCTTTAATATCAGCGGCATGCGGTAAAGCAACCGCCACATTCATACGAACTTCGGGAATCAACTTATCAAGACCTGACATACGCTCCAAACGTAATCCGAACTCATGAAGATCAGTAAGAATGCCCTGCTTCATGCTTTCAATCAGCATGGGAGCGAGATGGTTAGGCGGCCCGCTTCCTTCGCCAAGGTCAAACCCGGCTCTCAGTGCAAGATTCAAATATTCCTGAGCCTTGCGAACAGCAGCAACCATATCATATCCCTTCGCCAAGCCGGATGCGATGGTAGCAGAAAGAGTGCAGCCTGTACCATGGCTGTTCTTGGTATTTACCCGCTGCTGCATAAGCGGAATCGGCTGCTGTCCTTTAATTCCAAGCCAGTCGGTCGCGGCTACAGAATCAAAATGCCCACCCTTGACCAACACGGCCTTCGGTCCCATTTCAAGGAGAATTTCAATAGCTTCAAAAATATCTTCCCGGCTCTTGATTTCCAAACCAGTAAAGAGTTCCGCCTCAGGAACATTGGGAGTCAGCAAATCAGCCAGAGGGAATATTTCCTTCATGGCTTCAACAGCATCATCTTTAAGAAGCTTTGCACCACTTGTCGCTACGCAGACAGGATCAATCACCAGCGGGATATCTTTACCCTTTAATGCCTCGCCAACTGAGCGAATAATGGGCGCAGAAAAAAGCATACCGGTCTTTGCAGCCCGCACCTTGATATCTTTGCAAACCGTTTCAATCTGAAGGGCAACAAAGTCTGGGGAAACAGCCTCAATCCCGGTAACCCCGGTAGTGTTCTGGGCTGTAAGCGCCGTAATTGCGCTGGCCCCGTAACACCCAGCCATGGAAATGGCTTTAAGATCAGCCTGAATCCCGGCCCCTCCGCCGGAATCAGACCCTGCTATTGTCAAAACGCATGGAAGCGGTTTCATTATGCCTCCTTAGGCAATTGTTTTATAATTTGAAAAAGGATTTTACCCATCGCTGCGTTCCCGGTCAACACTAGCTGTCCATCAGAATTAAACACATTTACCTTCTTGCCAGTCACGGGGTTCAGCTATATGTATGCCCCATGACAATCAGCATTATCGCAAAAAAAAGGAACCAGCCGAAGTTTTTACCCATGACCAAAAAGGAAATGGACAAACTTGGGTGGGACAGACCGGACATCATTCTCGTTTCCGGGGATAGTTACATAGATCACCCCAGCTTCGGCATGCCGCTATTGGGCCGGGTTCTCTCTGCACATGGATTCAAAGTCGCACTCATCTGCCAGCCGGACTGGAATAATCCCAAAGCAATAGAAGAACTGGGCCGCCCGCGACTTTATGCCGGGGTTTCAGCCGGTGCGCTGGATTCCATGGTTGCCCACTACACTTCATTCCGCAAAAAAAGAAGCGATGATGCTTACACACCCGGAGGCCGTGCCGGTGCTCGTCCCAACCGGGCCTGTCTTATTTATACCAACCTGATCAAAAAAGCTTTCAAAGGACTTCCGGTCATCATCGGAGGAATCGAGGCATCACTGCGCCGGATTTCGCACTATGATTTCTGGACCGACAAAGTCCGTAAAACCATTCTCATGGATAGTAAGGCAGACCTGCTGGTCTACGGCATGGGCGAAAGAGCCATGCTCCAAGCAGCTATCCGCCTCTCTGAATCCGAAGAACCGTCTGCCAAGGACCTGAAAGGTATTGCCGGCACGGCATTCATGGGAAGCCCTGAAGACGTCGACCATGAAGCGGAATTAATCGAACTCCCCTCCCATCAAGATCTTCTCGATACCCCGCAAGAGCTGATGAAAGCAACCCTTGCCCTTGAAAAGCAGGTTCATTTTGGAGATGCGTGGGCCATTCAACCGGTAGATAAACGGCATGTGGTAATTACTCCGCCTTCTGAATATCTTTCCACTGAAGAGTTGGACTGGCTCTACAGCCTGCCCTTTGCACGTCTGCCGCACCCTATCTACAAAGACAAAGGGAAGATTCCGGCAGCAGCGATGATCGAGTTCAGCATCACATCCCACCGTGGATGCGGTGGCGGTTGCTCTTTCTGCTCAATCGCCATGCATCAGGGAAGACATATCCGCTCGCGCAGCAAAAAGTCTATTCTTAATGAATTAAAAAGGATGCAGGATCACCCTGATTTCAAAGGCTCAGTTTCCGACATCGGCGGTCCCAGCGCGAACATGTGGAATGCGCGTTGTACACTGGAACGCGGCAAATGCAAGCGCAAAAGCTGTCTCGTTCCCAAAGTCTGCCCCAATTTCAAATACGACCAGCAGGCGAACTTAAAGCTTTACCGCGATGCCCAAAACATGGACGGCATCAAGCATGTGCGCGTTGCCAGCGGTGTCCGTTATGACCTTGGACAGCAAAACAGGCAAAGCCTCAAAGATATCTTTAAAGAATTCGTCGGCGGACAGTTAAAAGTCGCTCCGGAGCATATTGTGCCGTCCGTGCTTAAGCATATGCGCAAGCCGGACCTGCCCATATTCGAAAGTTTTCTGGAAATGTTTTCTGCGGAATCCAAAAAAGCGGGCAAAGAACAATACGTTATCCCCTACCTGATGAGTGCATTCCCCGGCTGTACGGATAACGATATGCGCCAGCTCGGTTCATGGCTGGCTGCAAGAGGCTGGAAACCGCGTCAGGTGCAGTGTTTCATACCCACTCCGGGTACAATAGCTACCGCAATGTTCTATTGCGAAACGGATCCTGAAGGTAACAAAATTTACGTTGCCAAAACCGATGCCCAGCGTTTGAAACAGCACCGCATCCTGATTCCTGATCCGGGCCGCGACCCCCGTTCCATTAAGGAAGGCAAGAAGAAGCCGTCCAGTGATAACCGCAAAAAACCGGAAACGCAGGATAAAACAGGAAGAAAGCCTAAAAAAGGCAAACAAAACGATAACGATAATAGCGGTACCAAAAGACCCGGCAAAGGCAAAAATTTTAACCGTAAAGATAAAGGAAAAAGCTTCACAAAGAAGAAAAAAATGAAGTAATTACTGTTGGAAACATAGGGCAATTCATATAACATGTGTATGACCCTGAACTTCAACAGCGGATTACTTAATGAGCTCAGAATCCTTTGCCAACTTGTGCATCTTTCACATCATGGACGGATTGCGTGACGGTCTATCGCATTTTTCTTCCAACAGCAGGACAGCCTTAATATATGCGGTAACCCCGGATGATCCGCTGCGCATTTATGATCCGCAGGATCTTTTGCGCGAGCATCAACCCAAACTGCAGGAATATTTCATTGATTCTCAGGATTGGCGAAAGGGTGACAACCATGACGACAACACCCGGCTCATTGAAGTAATCCGCACCAAGGATCTGGCCCTTGCCGGATTGATCACCTGTAGTGCACGTTCCAGCAGCATCTTTTATCAATGCTGGTTCACCGAGCAACATCCGGACATGTGTTCCATCGGGCCAACTGAAAGCTGGATGGAATACGCGGCTCTGCTGCTTTCTCAGGATTTTGCCACTCAGAATATCCTGCGCATTGACAGTTCCGGACATTTGCTGCGTGAATACTCCACCCATGCCGTGCGTGACTACGTTGTAGACCAGCGTAACCGCATAATGGGCTGGGATACCCAGTTGCGGGTCTACCCCATTCTCGACGCCGTGCTCGGCATTTCCAAAACACGAGAGGAAGGCGCATGGGCGCGAGGCGAACTCATTTTTATCGAGCCCTCAGAACTTGATTCCATCAAGTACATGGCGAAATTCCCTGAGACAGAACGCCCGTCCCTCAAAAACCACAAACACGTCAGGAAGCTGCTCCAATCTGTGGAAAGCTCCAGCCGCAAACTCGTTTCCGATGGCAAGCGCGTTGTCGGCATCGCTGCAATGCCGCCGACGAACAACTCCATTTCTGCCGTATTCAAAGGAGACTGGGGATTGGTTTACCTCGGCAGCGAACCTATTTGCAGTTTTGCGGACGCAAAATTTTCCTCCACAAACTACAAACCCAACCTCGTTCACCTTGAAGAATATCTCCTCGAGCTGGACCTGAGTGCCGATACAAGACACAGCCTTTTCCAGCTGGTCATCCAAATGATCTCCACAGCCAACCACCGCAGCCACGGCTGCACACTGGTACTGGACTTTAATGAGGAGCCTGTCGAAATAGCAGGCCAAACCCTTGAAGAACCTCTGGACCTACGCCAACCGGAGATACGCGGACTGGCCCGTTCACTAACCAAGCTTGATGGTGCAGTTCACATCTGTAAGGACTTAAAACTACATGGATTTGCATGCCTGCTGGACGGTAAGGCTGTGTCCGGGGAAAATCGGGCCAGAGGCGCTCGTTTCAACTCTGCCCTGCGCTTCACCGCCAAATATGACAATCTTATTGTAATCGTAGTCTCGGCGGACAAACCAGTTTCAATTATCCAGCGTGGTGTTGAACTAACCGCTAACTGTGAATGGAAACAACTGTTTGCCTGTGTCAGCACCCCACCATCATTTAATGACTGGAGTAAGGAATAAATTTCATGAAAAAATTATTAATTCTTTTTGTCCTCTGCGCTTGCGCTTTATTTTACGTAACCCCGGCTTCAGCTGGTTACCGCATCATAAAAAGCTACTCCTTCGACAAAAAGAAAGCGTCCAAAGATTGGTCGGCGCGTAAAACTTTCATCGTCGGTAAAAACCGCACGCTGGGTCTCTTCAATGACCGCAACAAACGCTACCCGTCACAAACAGTACTCACCCTGACCGGACTTACATCCACTTCCGACCTTAGACTGAAATTCGATATGATTTTCGTCGGCAGCTGGGACAATGAAGGCAAGCTGGCCGATAAATTTGTAATTTCAATTGTCGACGGTCCAGAACTGCTGAACATGACGAACTTTCCCTGCCAATTAATCGACAATGACGACTCCCGTCCGGTGAATAACAACGGCCTAGTGCGAGTCGGACCGAAAGATCGTGCTTACTGGATCAAACCTATCAGCATCTCAATTCCGGCCGGTAAAATTGAGAACGGTTCTATTTCTATAAATTTCAAAGGATTTCTTACTGGTCGCAAGACTGAATTCTGGGCCATGGATAATGTTCAAGTCCTGACTAAATAATTTAAGTGGACAAACGGACTTATTATGTCACAATATGCATACATAAAAATGAGACTGAGCGGGTTATTGTTTGGGGGTAGCTAAGCTGGTTATTGTTTGAGAGTAAAATTTTGATGTTTCTTTCATCTATTTTTAACTTGATTACCCCTTCACTTTGATGCAAAACCATGCCTAGTCAAGTTATTCTCAAAGTAAACAAGCCAACATTCGCAACACAAAACACTTAAAATATAAAGTTTTACAAATGTTTCTCCGCTATATACAATTTTCTCTCTTAGCAATATTCCTGCTAACAACCCAAGGTGTACACCCCGCTGTAGCGGACGGAAAAATGGTTGTCGCTGTTGTCTGTACAAATAATGCCATAAAGAAATACACCAACCTTCCAGATTCTGCCAAAGAAGTTCCCTTCGTAAACAACAAAATCCCCCCAGAGATAACGACTCGTTGTGTGACCAGCTTAATGATACTGAAAAATGCACTAGTTCTGGGCGGAATAAATCCACAGCTGACATTCATGGAGACCCCCAACGCCAGACGCGAAGAAGACGAGCTGGTTAAAGGCTATGCAGCAATCAGCACACACTTGTTTAATGAGAGTGCAATTGATCTGGCAAAATTCAACGATAAAATTTATATCAGCGATCCGGTCCTTGAGGACGGAGATTATGAAAAAGGTATTTTTTGTTTGCCCGGTAATTACGATGTTTTAAACGCGCACACCATTGAAGATTTAAAAAAAGCAGGTATTCCTTTGATCGGCATCCATTGGAATAACGACAACGAAGCCTTGCAAAGCATGGGAATTAAAGAAATAGCCAAAGGCCCGACAATGGAATCACTTTTCCGTATGCTTAAAGCAGGAAGGGCTGACTGGGTTCCGTTAGGATTTCATAACTCCAAAGACTTAAGCGTACCCCGGGCTGGAATAACCCTTGTTCCAGTCAAAGGAATTAAAATCAGCCTCCGCGAAAGCAGGCATTACATTGTCTCAAAAGTACATCCGGATGGGGAAAAGATTTTTCAGGCCCTGCAAAAAGGAATCAAGATTATGCGGGAACAAGGCATGATCAAGAAAATGCTCACTCAAGGCGGATACCATTGCAACGCCACTCGGAACTGGAAGGTTCTAAACGATAAAAGCTTATTGACCATCGAATAAAAAACGGACCGGATCATATAACCCGGTCCGCTTTTCTTTAAAGCTGTCCGAATACTTCGGTAAACGGGCTGTTCCCGACCTGCTTCACCTCAAGAACATCATAAAGTTTTTCAAGCTGCAGTACTATCTGCTCAAGCTTGCTGTCATCTGCAACAGTGAGAATCATACGGCTTTCGCTACCATCACCCACCGGACCGCAAACAATCCCTTCGAGGTTAAAATTACGGCGGGAGAAAAGTCCGGTAATCTGGCTCATCACTCCGGCATGGTTACGTACCAGCAAATCAATTACGAAATTATGCTTACACATGGCTAACCTCCGATCATTTCCCGGTTAGCGCACTCCGGCGGAACCATGGGAAGAACCTTGTTTTCAAAGTTAATGGGAATATTAATTACACACGGACCTTCCTGTCCCAGCATCTTGCGCAGAAACAATTCGGGATTCTCCTGCTCACCAAGATCAAAGGCAGGAATACCGAACCCCCGTGCAATAGATGCAAAATCGGGGTTGCTCTCAAAACTCGAAGCAAAATAACGTTCTTCAAAAAACAACTCCTGCTGCTGGCGAACAAGGCCCAGACGGTTGTTGTTCATGATCAGAACCTTAACATTCAGTCGCTGCTCAGCCAGAGTTGCCAGTTCCTGAATATTCATCAGGAAAGACCCGTCGCCACTTACGCAAACAACCTTCTTATTCGGCTTGGCCAGAGCCGCGCCGATAGCGTTGGGCAGACCGAAACCCATTGTTCCCAAACCGCCGGAAGTAAGCAGGGTCCGGGGTTTGCGGAAGGGATAACCTTGCGCTACCCACATCTGATGCTGACCAACGTCAGTGGTAATGATGGCATCATCGGGCAATGTCTCACCCATTACCCGGATCAGATTCAGGGGATGGAAGGTATCCTGCTCATCCGGACGCTGATCGGGATACATCATACGGATGGAAGCAAGACGTGCGCTCCATCCAATGCGAATGGAAGTGTCAACTTTCTCAACCAATTCGCCGAGAACATGACCAACATCGCCAACGATTGAGAGGTTGGAGGATTTGATTTTGCCGATTTCTGAGCGGTCAATATCGATATGCAGGATGTCGGCATGCTTGCAGAATTCACAGGCCTTACCAACCGCCCGGTCATCAAAGCGAACACCAAGAGCGATAATCAGGTCGGCTTCTTCCATAATCATGTTAGTGGAACGGGAGCCGTGCATCCCAAGCATACCGAGGTAGTTGGGATCACCATGTGGAAAAGCTCCAAGGCCCATGAGAGTTGTTACAACCGGAATTGAATTCCTGCGTGCAAATTTAACAAGATCATCAGAAGCGTTAGCCGCAACAACACCGCCACCGGCATAAATTATCGGCCTGCTGGATTTATTGATCATGGCAATTGCCTGTTCGATCTGCTCTGCATCGCACTCGAAAGAATCAAATTCAATTTCAGGAGTCGCAATTTCAGAAATTTCTATTATCTCCTTCTGAACATCCTTCGGAATATCAACAACAACCGGACCGGGTCTGCCGGACTCCGCCAGCCTGAAAGCTTCGGGGATAACTTCCAGCAGATCTTCTGCGGACTGAACCAGAAAATTATGCTTGGTGATGGGAATAGTCAAACCATAGGTGTCTACTTCCTGAAAAGCATCAGTGCCGATAAGAGTACTGGTAACCTGCCCGGTAATGGCGACAACAGGGATGGAATCAAGCCTTGCGTCGGCGATGGCTGTCAGCAGATTTGTTACACCGGGACCGGAAGTACCCATACATACCGCAGCCTTCCCGGTTGTCCTGGCCATTCCCTGCGCCATAAACCCCGCACCCTGCTCATGCCGGGCGAGGATGTGCCTGATGGAGCTGTCACGCAAGGCGTCATATATGGGCAGGTTGGAACTGCCGGGAATACCGCATATAATTTCAATTCCCTGTTGTTCCAAGAGCTTAATCAACAATCTAGCACCACTGATCTTCATTTTCGCACCCTCATAATTTCCTGATGAAAATAAAAAACCCCCGTCGGCTTAGCCGGCGGGGGTTACAACTACTCGTTATGAATGTAAACTGTTGCTTACAACCTTCCCTCCGGCTCACTTAAGCCTCGCACGACCACGACAGAAACCACGACCATCACCACGTTGGTGACGGTTGCAACGACTGCATTCATATGGTCAAGGGTAGATAGTAGCATTTCAGTTCTTCTCTAAAAAAATCCGTAAAAATTTAAAACGTTCAAAGACCTATAATCCGAATCCTTTTCACAACGCAAGCCCTTTTTTTAATTTATGCAGCACGGAGACACTGCATACTGCTGCTTGCAGTCCAAAATGGTATGATCTAAGTTCGGTTCTGACTTGCTTACATCAACTTCAGTATAAAATTAAATAAGTATATAAAATGAATCCCGAAACATTAATTATCACCCTTGCTGAACGCTTCGGCCTTATCGTCGCAGGAGCTTTCCTGCTTTTGACTATCACCCCGATACATAAAATCGGTTTCCGGCAGAGTTCCCCCAAAGCAGACACCGCCATGCAGATTCTTATCTTCGGCATCTGCGGTATCCTGGGAACCTACGGCGGCAACTTTGTATTTCAATCAGTCGCCAACCTGCGCGCCATGGCTGTCATTACAGGGGGCCTCTTCGGCGGACCGCTGGTCGGACTTGGTGCGGGCCTTATCGCCGGAGGACACCGCATCCTTATCGACTTCGGCGGCTTCAGTGCCGTTCCCTGTGGCATGGCAACCATGCTTGAAGGGCTGGCCGCCGGAATAGTTTCCCTTTACCTAACCAATCGCATGGACTGGCGGGCTGCAGCGGGACTGGCTTTCGTAGGTGAAATCGTCCACATGATCATGGTTCTCTATCTCTCACATCCCTATGAAGAGGCCCTGCAGCTAGTTAAACTGATTGCCATGCCCATGATTGTGCTGAACACTTTCGGTGCTGCTCTTTTTGCGCAGGTAATCAACATTGTTTTTCGCCACGGAACCAAGCAGGATTCAGTCAAAGCCCAACATATCCTTGATATCGCCAACCTCACTGTAAGCCATCTACGCTCTGGATTAACTCTTGAATCAGCACAGGAAACAGCCAAAATCATCCACGCCCACCTCTCCGCAGCTGCTGTTGCCATCACCGACAACGTTAACGTGCTGGCCCATGTGGGAGCCGGGGCAGATCACCATCTGCCGGGTAAAAAAATACGCACAGAATCAACACTCAAAGTTCTGGCTGAAGGCGAACCGCTTTTTCTTGAATCAGGAAAGGTCATCGGCTGTACCCACAAAGGATGCCCGTTCACCTCGGCGGCAGTTGTCCCCCTGCATAAAAACGGGCAGGTAGTCGGCACATTGAAGTTATATGGAACCCGCAGGAATCAGCTTGATCAGCTTTCCTTTGAAATGGCCAAAGGACTTGCAAATCTCTGCTCCACGCAGCTTGAGCTGGAAGAAATTCAGATCAAAGAACAAATGCTGAGCCATGCGGAAATCCGCCGCTTACAGGCCCAGATCAACCCGCATTTTCTGTTCAATTCCCTGAACACGGTAACATCTTTCTGCCGCACAAACCCGAACCGCGCCCGTGAACTACTGCTGGAGCTGTCCAAATACATGCGCAAGAATCTCGACAGCAGCCGGGGTTACGTCCCCCTGCATGAAGAACTGGCGCAATTGAACAGCTACCTTGCAATTGAACAGGCCCGTTTCGGTGACCGAATCAAGGTTGATCTCAGTGTTGAGGATTCATGCCTTGAATGGCCCATCCCGCCACTTATAATTCAGCCGCTGGTTGAAAACAGTGTCAAGCACGGCCTCATGGGACGCGAGGAAGGAGGAACCATTACCATAGATATTCATTGTAAAAATGAAGAAATGAATATCTCCATCAAAGACGACGGCATCGGCATGGCCCAAGAGCAGATAGAAGCCATTTACGCCAAAAGAAAAATTGACTCCCGTGAAAAAGGAATCGGGGTCCGCAACTGTATCCAAAGATTAGAACAGATTTATGGGCCGCAATATCAAATGATCATAAACAGTGAGGAAGGCAAAGGAACTGAGATTAATTTTCAGGTTCCTAAACTAAAAACGGCAGTACAAATGCGTGAGTTTGCAAGCAATGCAGGTGAGACCTTGATTTAAAGCTGCGACTGCCCTAAATTATCTACAAAATACTCACACTGATAATGATAAGATAATGAAAAAAAACAAACGCACATGCAACACACGCATTCTTGACTCCTTTGCCGGACGGATTCAAATCCTGTCTGACACAATAAATGCAAAGTCCACAGATGGTCTGAAACTTCTAACAACTCTTAAAACCCTGCTCATAATAAAAAGCCTCAGCCGGATAGTAATCAGAGATTTCATCCACAACTGGCAAAGCAATGAATGTGACATAGATAAAAGTGACGAATGCAGTAAAGTGCTTGAGCTGGCTGTAAGTTTAAAAGAGCAGCTTGTCGACGCACATTCAAAGCTGTCCACCCTGCCATCCCCGCTGGCACGATGGGCTGGGCGAAGATTGATAGGCCCTGTGCTGGACTGGAATGATCTGGTTCTAGATCTATCCATAGCTTCCGATCAGGAAATACAGAATTCCCTCGCAGAACTTGAGGAAGTGATTTAACTATGGCCAAACTTCAAGAAACATGTGCCTATCTGCGTTATGAAAAAAGTCTCTTAAAAAAATATCCTCAGGCAAAACGTGATATTTTACGTGCCAAAAAGAAAATACTGAAAAGACCGGTCCGCGGAGTTGTCTACCGTGGTTTAAATAAAATGGCCCTGCGCAAAATAAGAGTTGCCATCAGAGTTTTACGTATTTCACCCCGCAAGGGATTGCGTCTGTTTTACTTTTATTCAGAAAAAAAGAACAAAACTGTACCAATTTTCATTTTTAAAAAAGGCCGTCCCCAAACAGAAGGGAAGGTCATGGATCTCTTTAATCAAGCCCTCAATGAAGTTATTGATGAGCTGAAACGTTAAAATAAAAACTTCAAAAGTCATTTCAAACACACAAAAAGTCATTTCAGACACAAAGCGTAGAATCAAATCCGTTCTTTATGCCAGAAGGAGGCATACTTTTTATCAGTTCAAAGGACGG
>PPCM01000209.1_pt1 | contig 74898 bp, 75 predicted proteins | sample 1555541 | NCBI WGS metagenome assembly PPCM01 (sample SAMN05284479, study PRJNA326546) | Marine sediment metagenome, whole genome shotgun sequencing project. | isolation source: marine sediment | place: Germany: Wadden Sea | collected 2012-09-05 | reverse complement strand
TTTTGAAGTAAAAAGATAAAATATTAAGATCGCGTGCAGTTACAGAATTTTCTCCAGTCTTGGGTAACATTGAAAAATCCCAATATTTGTTACTATCTATGATATAGTTAGCCTAATAACTCAGGCTGCAATAGAATGTTTTGTGCAGTTACATCATTGTGAATTGATGCTCAAACATATTACAGGTAGATAATATGATTATTAAGCTTCTACAACCGCTAATCCTGCTCTTATCATTATCTTTAATCCTTGCCTTTATTTTTAACTATTTTGAACGACAAGAAAAAGCTGGAAAAATTCTATCAGGAATAGCGTATGGCCTTTTAGCTGTAATTGCCATGATGACGCCTTATGATTTTATTCCAGGGTTTATCTTTGATTCTCGTTCTGTAATTATTTCACTTAGTGGTTTTTTTGGTGGACCAGTTACAGCCATTCCAGCAATTATGATGGGGGCGGCATATAGATTATATCTTGGCGGTGCCGGTGCAATTGCTGGCGCTCTTGTTGTCGTTATCGCTGGTGGTATCGGGATTCTCTCATATTATCTCAAAATCAAATATGATGTGAAAGTAAAGGTATGGAGCCTATTAACCTTTGGCTTTGTAACCCATTTTTTCTCAATCTTTGGATTAATGATTTTACCATCTGAAGTGATGTGGAAAGTGATTAAGAATTTATCTATACCATTCTTTTGTATTTATCCGTTTTTAACTGTTTTTCTCGGAATTATTATTCATCAAATTGAGCTTCATTTTGATAGAGAGGTAGAGTTAAAAGATTCCCAGAAAAAATATGAAAAACTTTATAAAGAATTGAAAAAAAGTGAGGATCGTTTCAAGGTATTAATCAAAAAATCTCCTTTACCAATGGTTCTCACCGACAACAAACAAGATATAGTACATTTCAACGATAAATTTATTGAATTGTTTGGATATACCCTTGACGATATTTCTACAGCAGAGCAATGGTGGAATTTAGTCTATCCAGACGATAGTTACAGGATGAAGGTTGAGAAATCCTGGTTTCTTGCAATAGATAAAGCTAAAGAAAAGAAAACCGATATTGAAATGCAAGAATGGGATATTGTAATAAAAAATGGAACAATAAGAAAATGTGAATTTTACATGGTACCCCTTGAAGGTATTTCGCTCATTGTTATGAACGATATCACAGAGCGAAAGATAATTGAGGAAAAACTAGAAGAAAACCAAAGAAACCTTGAGCTCAAAATCGAAGACAGGACTGTCGATCTTAAAAATGCTCAACAAAAGCTTCTTCAACAACAAAAATTAGCAGCAATTGGGCAATTGTCCGGTAGTGTTGCTCATGATATTAGAAACCCTCTTGGAATTATTAGTAACTCAGTGTATTTCCTTAACCAAATAGATAAGCAATCTTTAGATGAAAACATTAATAAACATATCAACATAATAGGTGGTGCAATTGAGAGGGCAAATAATATTGTATTAGATCTTCTTGATTTCTCTAGAGAGACAACTCCTATACTGTCTGTCTGTTCTATTAATAATGAGATTGAGTCTTTATTCGAAGAAATTAACTTCCCAGAAAATGCATCTCTACAGTGTGAGTTGGACTCTGACATACTGCCTTTTGAGTTTGATCCAGAACAAATACGTAGGGCGCTCTACAATATACTAAATAACGCTCATCAGGCAATGCCAACAGGTGGTATCATAAAAGTATCTTCTACAGTTAATGAAGGTTTTATCGAATTAAAAATAAACGATTCTGGAACTGGAATTAGTGCTGAGAATATCGAGAAAGTTTATGAACCTCTTTTTACAACGAAATCAAAAGGGGTTGGTTTAGGGCTTTCAACTACAAAAGCATTTGTCGAAAGTCATAATGGTAAAATCGAAATTGAGAGCATAATTGGAGAAGGAACAACTTTCACGATAAAGCTACCCTACACTATTAAACCTCAACTGTAGAAGAGAATATTAATATCATCATAAAAGTACTTATAAAACCCAACAAAGAAACCTACAGAAAACCGCACACCTATGAGTTTTAATTACTAATTTACTATCAATAATTGAGTTCGCATACGATAGAGCCACTAAACACTAAAATGGTTGCTGACAAAAAACCTACAACATGTTTTTGTTGTAGATAGCCGATATCACTTACAATAACAATGGTGCCCTTCGGGGAATCGAACACCTGCTTTAAGCGTGAGAGATTGAATAATTAACCAAATTTATTGCAAGAACATTATACCGATTAAGGCATTGGGTGAAATGCCTTGTAGGGTGCTGATAGTTCAGATATTTCAGCAAATTTCTTATTTATAATTCGCAAATCATCTTCCTTTGGCTTTCTAATATAAGACAATATATCTACCGAGACTGAATTTAACTCTGTCATTGCACTTAAAACTTCTTTCATATTATTAAAATCAGGATTCTTGGCTGGCGAGCCAAATCGTCTCCAGTCGGTTAGCATTACATCACTACTTTTACTAAACTCTGGTAACCACTGACCTTTTTTATATGCTGCATACCCATTGAGATTTCCCTGCCTAAATTTTTCAAAGGCTTTCTGGAGTTCTTGACAGTGGAATGAGAGCGCTCCTCCCCATTTGTTTTCAATTTGTTTTCTCTGCTCTGCTGTCAAGGTTACAGTTTCTATAGATGTTTCCTCGCCAAGGGTTTGAGGGGATTGTGATTTTGGGTCTAAGGAAGGTAAACGAGGCACGATAAAAATGACAGCACAAAGGATCACACAAATTGTAACTGCAATTACTCCTAAGTGATTAGATATATGTGGGTTACTGCAATTAGGGCAGGCTTTGGCATTCGATGCAATTTCTGTTTTGCAGAATTTACATTTTACAAGCTGGGTCATAGCAGGTTCCTTTTCCTCAAAAAATAAAGAATTAAAGAATTAAAGAATTGTCTTAACGTAAGCATTCCATGCTATACAGAAACGACACCCCTCTAACAGCTTTACAAGTTTCTACTCTTTTAAAACAAGATGGTCAATTAACAAAGCACTAGGTGTGAGAGAGGAATAGAAACCTAAGACACAACTAACGTTTTATGGCTCTCCCTCAAAGAAGGAGGACGTTGTATAATGCCCTAACAAAAAAGGCACTTAACTCAAATTGAGCTAAGTGCCTGAAATGTCTCATGGTGACCCCTAGGGGAATCGAACCCCTGCTTTCGGCGTGAGAGTTCAACTATAAAACGTATAACCAGTAAAAACACATAAGTAAGACTTAGGAAATGACTAGAAAATGTCCTGAGCCAAATAGAATGGCTTACAGGGTGGCTTCCGTAAGATCCGTTTAAATCTCTATTTTAAAGCTATTAAGGTATAGCTTTATATCATTCATAAAATTGAAACGTTTAAGTAGTAACTCATAATACTTATGTCAATATTTGTCACCCCGACCATTTTACGTCAAATATCGTGAGCCAACATCAACTGATGATTCTGCAGCAATTTCCAGCAAACTATAAATTACTTAAGAATTTTAAAGCAGTAACCACCCTTACTAGTTAGGCCTAAGACTTGCATTCTAGGTCAGTAATTAGACCGAGGACTACAATTTTACTATAAATTTATTAGCTAGGCTGAAGAAGGAGGTCCTGTTATGCAAAAGCCTCGTAGCAGCATAAATGATATATCTCTATATCACACTGAACCAAAACTCATTTCTAACCAAAAACACCAGAAAGGCTTTACTTTAATCGAATTAATGATAGTAGTTGGTATTATAGGGATCCTAAGTGCAATAGCTATTCCAATGTTCAAAGGTTACTATATCTCTGCTTATGTTACTGAAACCATGTCTGATTTAAAGAACTTCGCAAATGCATTTAATACTGTAGCCATACAAGATAGTTATCCAAACGATAGTCATATAATTCTTCCTCCAGGTTATGGTTTAGAGAATTATATTACACAAGACCACTGGTTGACTGAGACGCCGCTCGGCGGCAATTATAACTGGGAAGGTCCAGATAACTACCCCTATGCGGGCATTGCTATTATAGGTGCTACTGCAACTCCAGATACAATGGCCAAACTAGACAAAAAATTAGATGATGGAAACCTAGCAACAGGAAGCTTCCGGCTTACACCCAATGGTCGATATACTTATATTCTTAATGAATAAATGGTTAAACGTATGTTAAGCAAACACTATTTTCTTCGTGAGAGGCTGGAGTAAATTTCTCGTTGTAGTGAATATCTATGTTTGAGTAAAAAATAAAATTAATAAAGCTTATAGAATAAAACAAAAAGCCTTACAAAATGACTTACAGTTTCCGGACTGGCCAAATTGTAAGTCAAATTATTTTGAAAGTTATTTTTTTGTTTTACTTTGGAGTGTGTCACCGCCTGAACAAAGGTTGGTGTCAGAATCGTTACAGTGTTGAGGGGTACCAAAATCATCACCCCCTTCAGAAACCTGAAGAGTTCCGCCACCACAGCAAATGCTTCCAGCTTGTGAACGTTTGACTTTTAAATTTTCTGCACTTTCACACACATGCAAATTTTCTGGCTTTTCACAATCACTATCGTCGAATAAATTTTCAGAACTCGAGCAAACATGAGAAAGAGTACTGGAGCCAGAACAATTACCACGAGTTATATTGTTACCTGATTGAATTTCTTCTGCTTTCATTTTAGTTCCTCCCTTTGGTTCTTGTTTGTCTTCACAATCCCTGCTAGTAAAAGATTGTCGTTTATATATTCTCGTTTATATGAACAATATTTTTTCTTGAAATTTGGAATACTCATCATTTCAACAGGACATCCACCAGTGCAAATAGGTAAAATGTTACATTTAGAACATTCTTCGTCGAGTGTTGGATCATATCCATGCCAATTTATGGTTGTAGGGTTTGATGGGTCAACACCTTTACTCAGATCCCCAAATTCCGTTTCTGGAGACGTTGAGTGAGCCCAACATTTTTTTAACCTCCCTTCAGAAGAGATTAGATAACTATTAATATTAACGGCTCCACAAGGAGTAGAAGGGTTAAAATCAAATGATAGATCTTTATTTATTCCTTTACTGTAAAGGTGTTTTTTAAATTCAACTAATAATTCTCCAAATTCTTGAAATGAGAGTAGTTTAGCTTTATGATCTTGAACTTCATCTGTTAATGGCTTCACAAGTCCTAAAGAAACACTATTGTCATTGTTTTTACCAATTAACCCTTCATTGACAAGAAGCTGAACAATATCTGGATAATTTGCGCTATTCGATTTATCAATATTAATTCTTATATTAACAGGTATCATTCCCTCACATGCTTTCAACCCATTTATTATCATACGGAATGAATTTTTTTTAGAAGTTCGAAAGAACCGACGAGCATTATGTATTTTTTCAGATCCATCAAGTGTAACCTGGAGACGTTTAACTTGTGATTTCTTCAGTAAATCAACACTTTGTTCATTTAACAACGTCCCATTTGTCACCATGTTAGATGAGTATGTGACTTCACTTTGATTACATATTTTTATGAAATATTGAGATATATCTGAAATTAAATTTTGTTTTAATAATGGTTCTCCCCCATACCATGTTACACTTAAATGTTTAATATTTGGTATGTGATTGCTTACAAACTGTTTGAGTTGAGCAACTACATTGTCAGAAAATGATATAGGATTTCTTTCTTGGTAACAATAAGGACAACCAAGATTACAATCACTAGTTGGTAAAAGTGTTAAATTTAAACAATCAGATAAAAATTTACTTGTTTGAAACCGAAGACGAACTCTTGTTATTTCATCTAACATTTCCTGAACGATAAAACCCTTTTCAATAAGATAGTTTGCAATGTCTGGATGTTCTTTCTCTAGTTTGTTGAAACTATCCATGTTGAAGTTTTCTAGGAATTTTTTTAATTCTTGATCAGTTCGCATTATGCAACCTGAAAAGGTATTAGCATAAATCCAACTTTTAGAATTATTTTTTATAGCAGAATAAATATTATATCTTGATGCTTTGTATATTTTCATAGATTTTTATCCGCTTCAGAAAACATGTTTTAACTTCTAAGTTCCAAAAACACCTGACTTTATTGTTGTTTGGTTAGCTTGAAGATCTTTTTTGGCACAAACCTTCTCATTACCTAACACAACCAAAGACTAACATGTTTGTTATTTATTGACAAAAATTTAATACATCAACAAGTATAAACATATATTAACTCGTAAAACACAGCGAATGCAGATACTAACAAAGGCCGGGCACATAACCTTTTATTAACTATTAAAGGCCTTACTCAAGTATGTTTGACTCCATATAACTCTCTCACTATTTTAAATATACTTATTGCACACTCAAGAACTTATAAACGCTATCTCCAGTATTTACAGGTAATCCGCTAGCGTATTGCTTCTTGCCTCTTTTATCTTCCCAGCAGTATGTTTTCTTGTTGTCTAGCTTTAGGTAAACTAATTTTTTGTAACCACTTGATGGCACTGCGTAGGAGTTGGCTGTGCAGAATGTTTCGTTGTTGAAGTTTTGCCAGCAGGAGAGTTTTGAAATCCCAGGTAACACATTTGGTTGGTTGGGCGCTTCTTGTGTAGGAGGTGTTTCGACAGGTGGTGTTGTAAATGATGTTTCTTGAACTGGTGTAGTATTTGCTCTTGGTGGGGTGATTGCCTTAGTAAAGAAACTTTCGTAATTATTGTACACAACAACACTTATAAAGATAAAAACAGCAGTGCTGATTAAACCTGAGAGTATTGGTTTGAATAAATGATGGTCACTTAATTTTTCTTTTGGGATAATTTCATCAAGGGGTCGTACATCTGTGAAATCGACATGATCAAAACTACTTTTCATTGATGAAAGTGGATTTGGTTTTTTCTTTATCCGATCAGATTTTTTGAACTGGAATGTATTTCTACATTTTGGAAAACTTGGGCATCCCCAGAAAGGTTCACCTTTACCCCTCCACTTCTTTGCTATGCGTTCAACCATCTTTACACCACAGGATGGACAGGTGGGAGTGGTAAAATCTGTCTTTCTTATTTCTCTTTCTATATGGTTTTGCTTAAACTCTGGTAGTGAATGAAAGGCCTGAAGGATATCTTCAATTGTATATGTAATAATATTGAATTGCTTTGCTAGTTCAAGAGCATTAGCCGTATAGGATGATGTTGTTACATAAGAGCCTTTTTTAACACCAAAGACTTGCATACTCCCCATAAAATCACGCATCTTACCAACCGTAACTTTATTGCGTTTTGCATATGCTTTACACTGCATGATCTCAATGATCTGATTAGTCTGCTTATCCTTGGCAATTATGTCAGCACCCTTATCACTACCACCACCATTAATCTCAATATTATATTCATCCTGCATACTGAGAATATGATAGCAGAGCATTTCGAATGCTCTCCACTCAAGGCTTTTTATAAATTCTGAACCAACCACTTATTAAACCATCATTTAATTTTTGCCTCTTCTTTTCGCCAACGTTCAACAATTTTATCAAATTCTACATTTTTCCAATTCATCGTCCATTCAGAATACACGTTTACGCTTGCTGATTTTGGCTGTGGATTAGGTTTAGGAAGTTGAACAAGACTAGGGAGCAATATAGCATCTCCAACCATAAATGCTTCACCCTGACTCAAAGAAGGCAACATTTCTATGAGACTGTTTGAACTATCTGGTAGTAATGCTTTAACATAATTTTGATCTACTCTGTTATTAAGTCTTAGCGATACAAAATTATTACATTGTGAAAAGATAGTGTCTGAGACCTCTGATGGACGTTGGCTAACAACCATTAAACTCAGTCCATACTTTCTTCCTTCTTTTGCTATTCTTTCAATAGATTTTTTGGAAGCTTTGTATTCAGCACCACCATCTCTTGGTATGTAATTATGTGCTTCTTCACAGACAACCATAAATGGAATATCATTTGTCAAATCTGATGAATGCATTTGCTTTGAATAATTAAAAGCAAAATCAAAGAGTAATCTTGATATCAGGCTTACGGTAATACTTAAAACCTCAAAAGGAACACCACTAAGATCAACTATAGTTACATTAGCTTTATCTATATAACCCAAGAATTGTTTAATAATATCTGTAAAGTCTTCGGTTAGATAAATATCTCCTTGAACTTTTGAAGGGTTCAGTAAAAACTTAAGTCGCTTATCATTCAATTTAGTTTCAAGCCTAGAAACAAATCTATCAAACTCACCATTGAAACCGCCATCTTTTGAAACTTTTACCCCAAGTTCTTTATGTTTACTGTTACCTGTTGATGCCTCAAAATTAATTGGAGACCAAAGTTTATCGATATCGAATTCAATCTCATCGTCTAGTGTTGCAAACATCTTCTTTGAATCTTTCTCATAAACTGTCATCTCATTTTTATTACAAATATAGTGAAACACTTCTGAAATACTAAAATAGACCGGTGTATCATATGTAATTGAAGGCAATTCAGGATTATGTTTTTCTTTGTTTAGAATAACAGCCTGTTTAAACTGAGAAACTTGATTATGTGAATTCTGCTCATTGCTCTCAATAAACAATGCTTCAAGTTCTTCAGAATTCATCATCCAATAAGGCAATACTAAATTATCAACATTTAACTCATTCAAGGTAAATTTTTCTTCATCTGGCACACTAAAGGCTGATGAATATTCGGAGTGTATATCGAAAATTAAAACATGTGAGTTTTTTTGATCATCTTTATTGTTATTTTGGCAATTTGATATTCCAACAGCATTTTGTATTATTCTTGCAACAGCACAAGACTTACCAGAACCAGTAGAACCAACAATACCAATATGCTTGCCAAAGAATTTATCTCCATCAATATTAAACGGCACAGTTGGGTTACCTGATAAATGGCCTACCTCAAAATTATATACACCATCATTTGAAAAGATTATTTCTAAATCTACGTCTTCAAAAACGTAAACAGGTTCTGTAGGAACAGGTAATACCTGTGTACCTCTTGTGAAAGTCATCTCAGAACCTAACATTAGAAGGGCACCAACAGGAGAGGAGTCAATTACGAACTTCCATTTTAAATCACCATCTTTTTCTTCTTTATGACCAGTGATATTATTTATTGAAGCTACAGCAAAATTGTGATTACCATCTTCAATTTTAAGAAATTTACCTACTTGTAGTTTTTCCTTATATTTTTCTAATATCTCCAACCCATCTATTTCAACAGAAACAAGATTAGGTGAACTTGATACTACATGCCCAACTTTATTCATGACTCCCCCTTAAACCGATGACGTAGGATAACTCATTAAAATCACATGTGCATATTTGATATTGGTTAACATCTCTAGTGTTTATTTCTTCAGGTACAGAGTTACAGATCAAATAGAGGTCATCTCCTTTTCTATAATTAATCGCTTCTGGTTCTGAACCTAAGGCTAGCAATCTTAAATCAAATTCTCTTTCTTCAACCACGCCCTTTGAAATCTTTTTTATTGGTTCTCTATAGAAATACTCAACTTCAAAACAATCCCCAATCAACCCTGTATTTGTTTTTACACCTTTCTTAAAAAGTCTATGTTCAATATCCTTCACAGCATCAAAACCACTACTTATTGCAAATACAGGTGTTTGAAGGTGAGCTGGTTTATAATGATATTTTCTTATATAATCATGTATAAATACGACGATATTTTCATCAAATTCATCAATATCACTCTTTGAAAAATAGAAGTATCTTTCACGACTATTTTGAGATAATGCCCCAGATAGCTGGTTTTTAATTGTATCCAACAATTGAGATCTATTTTTTAGTGCCAGCGTCCATTTTGTAACAGCGGTCGTAGTTACATTGGACAGATAATCACATAGGTTTTCTTTAGTTAACTGTCGATCCTTTTCATCTGCACAACTTGATATTTTAGCAATTTTTGTTATCGCATTCGGATAAAGAATAGTGTCAACATCACTTGAATTTATTTCTAAATCATTAAGGGCTAACTTTACTTGATCTTCAATATCATCAAGTGAAGGCCCGAAGGCTATTTTTATGTTTGTCAGAAAATCATTGTGGTTGAAACTAGGATCAATTCTACCAACAATTTTCTGAAGTTTTTTATCTTCAGTTGCAAGAGCTGAATCAAGTGTAGCTCTTGTAATATTCTCTATTCGTTCACCTTCACCTGGTACATATATAAAAATTACATACTCAACAAGTTTAACTGAATTTTTCGAAAATGATTCAGCCATTTGTAATATTGGTTTGTATATAAGGCTATCAGTGAATTTCTTTCTTGATTCATGATATTTACATTGTATTGCTTTCAAGCTCCCATCACTTGAATGTACGTCTACATCTTCAACCAGACCTTCAACAGCAACAATTTCATCGTCTTCAGCTCCAACAATTGATAAAATCGTTTTGTTGAACTGGTATAAGAAACCTTTTATCGTACTATCAGCAGCTCTGTCTGACATATTTTACCATCCGTTGAATAACAGGAACTTATAGAAATCAAATCTAGGTTATTTATGCTAAATCGTTAAGTTACGAAACCAACAAAAGATTAAGCAAAAACCCTAAACAATCAACGCCACGATGTGGTTCGATGGTCTTTATTATATATAATGAAAAAAATTAAAAATCATACCTACCAGAAATGGTAGGTATAGATGAAGTATTATGTTAGTGCATTATTTGGTTGGAGGTTGAATCTCTTTTGCGTAACCTTTCTTTACTAGCTCATCCCACAACTCTTCAGAATGTTTTATAGCATTTTCTGTGCTTGGGTATTTTTCGTGATTTACAAACATGGATGCATAGACTTTGTCAAGATGCAGAGGTAAATAAATTTGGTATTCATGCAATCAGACATTTGACAGCATCCGTACTTATAGAAAATGATGCAGCTTTAATTGATATTCAAACTATCCTTAGACATAAATCTATATCAACAACAGAAAAATATCTTCATAGACAAATCTATGAAAAACACATTAAGTGTATTTGATAGCAATATAAGATTCGAAATAGAGAGGTAACATGAGTATATTTGAAATTATTATAACAAGTGTGACTTCATCAGTGTTGACAATGTCAGCATTAGCTTTTTTCTTAAAATCATGGGCTGAAAAACGAATTGAGTATTCAATAAAGCATTCATATGACAAAAAAATATTATCAATTCAAAAAGAAAATGAAATAAAACAAAAAGCTGAGCTTGTTTCTGAGTTGTTAGCTTTGTGGTTATCAAAGCCAGATCACAAAAAAGAGTTGAATGAATTATGTTTTAAAGCGTTTCTTTGGTTGCCAGATGATATTGCTTCAGAATTATCGGGTTTATTGTCTCACAAAAACAATGATACAGATGTACGGAAAATCATACAAAAGGTAAGAAGACATCTTTTATCTGACGAAGATACACTTGAGGATTGGGAGGTAATAATTTTCTCAGATGAAAAGAAACAGGACAAGTAATAATTAGAAATTTAGACAGATGTTTCGCATTTTCTGCTTGTAAGATTCGATCAGAATATACTTTACCAAGCCATCCAAATAGTCCACCGAGAATCTATTTGTACCTTCCAAATGCGGTAATTATTCCACCATCCATACTTATGCTCTGATCAAGTAGATATTTCGTCGTTAAACCTTTTTCTTGATCTTAGTCTATAACACTTCGCCTCACAAGGAACAATAAAGACCTATATGTCATAGATTCAAGCACCATCGTATTACCTTATCGTTAATATATTTCAGTTGTGGCTGGTCTCTTTGTGTGTTAGGTGTTAAATATAGTTTAATGAATATAAATAAATCATGGAGGAAGGGTTATGGCTATATTTGGCATCATGCTTCAAGATGAAATGAATGATTCACCGTATACATTTCCTATTTGCGAAAAAGCAGAGTCAGCCGATGATCTAAGAACTATCGACTCTCTAAATGTAAGAGTACGGATGAGATTAAATAAATCCACTTATGAATGTACAGTCATTGAACCAACTGTGAGTTACCAATTAGTAGAAGAGCAAAAAGCCGAAATTGGTGGAATTTACAGGTTTGATTTAAAATAATTTGGAGAAAACAAAAATGAAAACTACAGCATTAAAGACTCTCTCGATAATTTTATTTTGTACCTTGTTAATGTCATGTCAGTCTACTCTAAAACGCTATGAGTTGAGAGAATATTCGGTAGACGCAACTGACGGAGATGTCAAAGTATCAAGCTTTGTCAGTGAGGTGGTTGGTAGCAGTAAGAAGTCAGAACCAATTATTCTGCAACTACATGAGAAAGGGCAAGCAGCTCTAATCAATGCAGTAGCGCAACATTGTAAAGATGCTGATTGCATTTATGAGAGTTTGAGTGAAAAATTCCCTACAAAATCTAGAGACTACAACCTAGATAACACAAAACTACACATACAACTGATATTTTCGATAGAGAAAGTTGTCTCAATTGACAAGATCGTACTTGATGACATAAACAACCATAAAGGTAAATACATTCCAGAAAACAGAATTGAACGAGTGTCAATCATAGTTGAAAATGAGCATCAAGATCACGTTAGTTTCACAAAATGGGATAAGTTTGTGACTGAGTACAAAAAGGTTGAATTAGGCTCAATATCTAGGACCAAAACTCTTACTCACAGCGCAAGTATATCACCTGACAACACTGGCACTGTTACAGGTGGCAGTAATTTATCAATTTCACATAGTGATGCGAAAACTGAATCAAAAACCATCAAAGATAGGATAATAACCAATGTTATGCTCACTGACGATGAAATATCATTACTTCAAGAAGGTATTGTTGGAATAGATTTAGAAGGAAACTCATCTGTAAAACTACACATAACTTTAGATGGAGAACCAGCTGATATTTTCCGTATAAATAGCGGCCAATCTAAAGGTGATAAGATGGTACTTGAGGAAGCAAAACTCATAATGCCATCTTATGAATTAATCGCTGCCTTTAACGATGGATTAAAATTCAAATTATCAGGGGAATATGTACTAAGAGATGTAGTTGGAAACGGTAAAACAATTGATGAAGGTGATGACTCTATCATATTAAGGCAGGGAAATTTAGTATCAGCAAATAATCATGTGTCTATATTATCTCTTAAACAACTGAAAAATCTACGCTCAAGGTATTATTTGTGCTTAAAAAAGGATCCTGGAGCGCAACTATCAATTGAGACAATAGAAAATCCATACATGTCTTTAGATTTTGCAAGCTATAGTGAAGCTGATCAATTCTTAACTTGGTTGCTAAAAAACAAAAAGACCATGGTAGATGGAAGACAACTCTCCATATCTCAAACCAAACTGCAAGAGAGTCAAATTCAAAACTTGCAGATCAAAAATAGAGTAAGATTCAATTAGATTTATCAAGACACAAATAAAGTTACAGATATGAAATATATTTAAAAAGCCTTACAAACGAGCCTTACAAACAAAAAAGGCACTTAAAGCAAGATGCTCTAAGTGCCTAATATGTCTCATGGTGACCCCTAGGGGAATCGAACCCCTGCTTTCGGCGTGAGAGGGTAGAAAACACATAGTGCCGCCCACCTTTCTATGTGATTACAGTAACATAAAATCCTTTCTGTAGCTTTATTTTCCACTTGTTTCCTTACAGTCAGCCCGACAAACGACCCGACTAAACATACTTGGATTTTATTCTTTTCTATAATCCTAGCGGTTCTATTTAGTTGTTGAAATTGAGACATGATTTAACATTTTTTGTTTTATCGATTAAATCTAATCAAACAATCCACTTTTAGCTTATTATGGATATGTTTGTTCGAATTGTAGGTGGCCAGTTGATGAAATAATTTGACAAAGAAATATTCATCCCCTTAGATAGCAATTACTAATTACAAAACATCTGGTGTTATTATGTAATAGCTATAAAAAAATGATATGACTGTGTTTGTCCTACCAGTTCTGTTATTTTCATTTTTAATAACCCGTTTTCATCTATTATTCTAAGTTATGATGAGGTCTGTATGGAAAAAAAATCTGGTGCAGTAAGAGATAGTGTAACTCAAACCCAAACTCAACATATTGACAATGCGTCCTCTGCAATGCGTGATTCGGCAGATGCGATGGTTGAGCCTGGAAGCAGTAGTTTGATTAATAAGGATGGCACTATCTCTCAAAACCCAAATTCTCAAGGTTTTGCTTTTGAACATAAGCAGGTGGAAACATTTAACGCTAATGCCGCTATGAAGGGAGAGCCACTTGAGGCAATACGCATTCCACCAGGTGGAGTTGATCAGGTAAACGAAGAATATGGGCTTGACTTAGACTTTGACCGGTTAGGTGAGCCAGATATTATAATCATTAATAAAGAAACAGGTGAAGTACTTCAAACTATCCAAGCAAAATCTGGTAATGAAACTACGATAAATAATGCAATCAAGGATGGGAAGTATGAAGATACAGACAACTTTGTTGTAAACGATGAAAATCAGCATATTGCCAATCAACATGATAACGTATCAACAATTATTGAGCAGGATGGTGTAACTAGTGACCCAATATCCATTGACGAGGCTATTGACATAGCTGTGGATCCTGAATCCGCAAGTGATGCTATAGGATTGGATGCTGATATTCAGGAAGTTGGTGGTGGCGCTGTTGGTGGTGCGGTTATTGGTGGTGGAGTAGCGCTTGCTCACTCCTCTATTAAAACCTTAGCTAAGGTGTACAAAGGTGAGCCTGTTGATAAAACAGTCTTATTTAACGCTCTAAAGGACGTGTTTGAAGGGATTAAAACGGGTGCATTAAGAGGCATCGTTATAAAGATCCTTAAAAAGCTTATTGATGCAGAAAACAACCCCTCTCTTCCTGTGGCAATTGTTGCTATAGGCATGGAAGTGTTTCCAGTAATGTTGCAATACTTTAAAGATGAAATCACTTTTGAAGAGATGGTTAAAACATGTGGAGTCAAGGCTCTTTCAACTGGGGTCATTGTTGTTCTTTGTATGACCTATCCTCCTATCGGTATTGCTCTCTTGGGCTTTTCTGTAATGAAGGCAATATGGCAAGAATTTCGCTTAAGAGAACTTCTAGGTAAAAATACGAGAGTAGATCGTTGTTTAAGTAGCATGGAATCTGGGACCAGTTTTGTAAAGAAAAAAACACAACAAGCAGCTACCGCAACTAAAGAAACAGCTACAAATGCTGCTATTGCAACTAAAGAAACAGCTACAAATGCCGCTATTGTAACTAAAGAAACAGCTGCAAATGCTGCTATTGCAACTAAAGAAACGGCTGCAAATGCTGCTATTGCAACTAAAGAAACGGCTGCAAATGCTGCTGTTGCAACTAAAGAAACAGCTACAAATGCCGCTATTGCAACTAAAGAAACAGCTGCAAATGTTGCTGAAGCAACCAAAGATGTATCAATCAATGCAGCTCAGGCTACTAAAGATGCAGCAAAAGCGACTAAGGATAAAGCAGGAGAATTATTTTCTGGTGTTAAGGCTGGTGCTAGTTCTTTTGGTTTAAAGTTTTCAAAAAAACCTTTTTCAAAATAACTCTGTCCTAGTAAAAGTGCAAAGCCCTGTTTCTCTATAGAAGTCAGGGCTTCGATGGGTAGGAATTCTGCTTGAGTAAGAGACGCTGCCCTAAGCTAGAGATTAAATCTTGTTAGATAAAATCTAAATTTCTACAAATTAGCCTAATTGTTCACCCTATTTATTTCGTTAACGTCCTGAAGAACTAAAAACATATCAGCCTGGATAAAAACACTCCCCCTCACCTCTCCTGGTCGCCCTTTTTGTCTCTTTTTTGCAACGTTTGGGGTTTGTGCAATGGGTCGCTGTAGCCCGTAGTTACTTGGATTGCTGGCGGGCGGTGGTTTTGCACGCTGTGCGGTTAAATGCGGGAATGGGCAAAAACTGAAATTTTTAGAAAATAAATAAATTTTTGCGAATCATTGATAGGTAAAGGGATTGAAGAGTTTTTTATTTTAAAATCTCAACTAGGTTTCACCTGGCCAGCTACTTTTGGCAAAGCCGATTTAGACCTATAAATGGAGTAAAAAGAGCCAACACGAAAGAGACCTATATAATTATTGTGGTATTTCAGGGAATCCGAAACTAAAATTACACTATATTTCTGTTTTTTCGTTTTTTTCCAGGTTTCCAGGGCCAGTCCTGTAGCTATCTATTTTCAGCAACCATCCCCCTTTTAAGAAAAGGTGAGAAAGTAAGGAATTAGTTTTCAGCAGCAAATAAAAACTGAATAACAAGAAGATAAGAGGCTTTTCAAAGGGTGAGGAAAGAGTAATAAAAGGTAATATACTTACTTTTTATTATTACTATTATATATATATGTAACTACCTGATATTACAGCACCTTACTTTTTTACTTACCAGATATCACCGGTTTCTTACTTTTTCTTGTTCAGTGTTTTTTCTTGTTATTGTAGGTAGATAGCAATTTATTTTCACCCAGTCTCACTTTCTCACCTTTTTCAAAATCGGACATATCAGCCCAGGAAGAAAAACCCAGCATCATTTTGTTAGGCTAGGTCTTTGACAATCTCTGCAAAAAACTTCTTTTGCTCATAAGGGGTATATTCCTTCAATTTCTCTCTGATTTCCGGGGGTAAATCCAAGGCTGAAGGGCTGATAGTGTGTGAAAAGCTTAAATCCATAGCGAAGGAGTGGCCGCATTCAGGATTTGAACAGGTGCAATAGAGTTTTTTATACTCATCAGATTCAATTGAACTTGAGTGAATAACAGCTTTATTTTGACACTTGAGGCAAACTATTCGCATGGGGCAATTCTCCTTAGTTATCAACACCTTACTATACACTATTTCCCCTTAATCTTCAAAAGATATGTGCTTGTTTTTCGGCAAATATTGATTAATACTCAGTATGTACCGGCGCAGTGGTATAATCTCATTTTCCATGTAAACTTTAGACGCTTTTTCAATATCCCCAGTGCTTCCTCTATTGTCTGCCGGAACAATGCTTGCCAGGGCCGGCGGGATTCTATGAGCTGCAATAATATCGTCTCTTGATATGTTTTTAATTTTTTCCAGTTCGTCTTTTGTTGAAAAATCACCAACCGGCAAAATTTGAATGTCTTTTTCCCGGCCATTTGGAATATGAAGAAACATATTTTTAAAGTTGCCCAGGCCTTTAGTGGATTGAACACGATCTTTTATTACTTCCTGGTCTTTGTCATTTAAATTTGCCCCAGACGAATAAAAGATGTAGCCCATATGGGCACCATTCAAATAATATCTACGCCTGAAAAGGGTTGCGTCTTCATTTAACAACATGGATTGTATTGCGCCCAGGTAGGCGGGTATTCCATAAATAGACTGGGCTACATCGTAGTTTTTCAGGTGGACAACTTCACCTAGTCTAAATTCGGCTTCTATGTTGCTGGTGGTGTGATTCACCAGGCAATATTTGTTCTTTTCTTTCATTCGCCGCATAGGTAAACCGGGAACATGACGTAACCCAACAACTCCACCCATACGGGTTTTAATTATCTGAAGATAGCCATTTGTAAAAGTGACAAAATCAGTTACCAGAGCGTCGGCATCTTCCCAGGTAAAAATATCTGGTAAGACAATGTTTTTCAGAATCATGTTTTTTTTGAACTCTAGCAAAGGGCCGTGATATGCATTTGCACCCCGCAACCTGGCTAAACCATCCCAGGGTATAGGTGGCGTATAAAACCTATTATCGCTATCAAGAAATACACCCAAGTAATGGGCAAGTGATTTACTTAAAACTGGCTCCGGGCTTCCGTCCCAACTGAACACCATTGACCCGTCGTTGCCTTTCCCTTTCGTTTTCTTGTTTTTCTTGTTTTTAGACATTTCACACCCTGTAATTAATTACTAAAAGCAACGCAAGATTGACCCACGCTGTTTTCACTCAATCTTTCTCTTATTAATGCGTGCATAATTGCAAAGGCCGCATCTGCGTGCCCGGTTTTCTTTGTTCTGTCTGCTGCATAGGTGATACGACCAGACCCCGGCGTCATTAGTTGTTTTATTGTTAGAAAAGCAAGGGCTATTGCTGTGTCTGCTGCGTCCCACAAAATGCGCTTTGCCTCTATTACCTCTTTGGCCTTCAGTACCATTTCAGTTTTGGATTCTGGTGAATAATGAATGGGTGTTACCTGGGGGAAGAAATGTTTAATATTTTCATAAACTCCATAGCCTGGGCCGGTAACATCAACACCGATATAATCAAAGTTATATACCTGGGTGAGCTTTCGTATTTCTTCAGATTGCCAGCTAAAAGTTTTATCAAACCACTTAAAACGCTTGATAACTTTGAACTTTCCGCCAGGCTTTAACGGTGGCAAAAGAATTACAAACGAAGCATCATCACGCATCCGACTAGGATCATAACCACCATAAACAGGTCGATTACCTACAGGCCTTGCTAAACTAAAATTAACATCTTTCCAGCTATCAATTTCGACCCCGCATTTTTCCAGGTCGGCAAAAGCGAAAACGCCGTATGTGTCGTCTACAAATTCACAGCCAAACAGGTTTTTAAATTCGGCTGGGCTGTATTCAAGTAATAAGTCGTTACGGTCGAACAGATCACAGCCGCCCTTTTCTGCATCGGCCAGGGTAATAATTTTTCGCCAGAATCCATCCGGGCATAAAATGCCGCTTTGCATTTCCTTAAAACCTGGAAACTCTTTCTTTTTATCCTTGTATCGTGAGTTGAAACGGTCGCCCGTCCATAGGTCGTAAGCCTCATGTGTTACTATTGAAGGCGTGGAAAAGAGCGTTTTTCTCCATTTTTTATGGGACGCCATACCAGTAGCGACCTTGTAAAGCTTATTAAAACCAGCAATCCAAAAGGCCTCATCTATGTAAACGTCACCGGTATAACTTTGGGCTGAGTTGGAGTTATTCGAAAGAAAGTGCATCTCTGCCAGGCCATTCTTAGTGTGTAATATTAGCGGGTTGCCCTTTAATTCAACATCAAACTCTTGCTGGGCAATACTGACAATGTACCTTTTGAAAACTTCTGCCTGTGCCCTGGTTGCTGACAAAAATATCTTATTGCGACCGTGCAAAACTGCGTCTTCGAATGCTTCCTGGGCAAAGTACCAGGTGGCCCCTATCTGTCTGGCTTTTAATAAAAACCTGGTTCGGTTGGTAATGGCCCTTTGTAATTCTTTCTGATAATCAAAATATCGTTTATGTAATTTCTCTTCAAAGTCGTTTTTAGTTAGGTGGGAAACATCGTTTTTTATCTTACTACGGCCTCGCCCTGGTCTTCTGTTTCTTGGGGCGTTGCCTTTTGAATTACCTGGCTTTTCTTCATGCTTTTTCTTGTTGCGTTTAATCCTGTCTAAGGCATTTGTGAGCGTGTCTATTTCTTTCAGATCAATTTCTTTTTTTTGCTCTTTGGCAATAACTACAACAAGGCGGCGGTTTAGTGCCTCCTCAACCGAGTCAGTAATAAATAGATCGTTCCAGTTTTCCTTTTCTATCCAGTCGTAAATAGTACGCACCGGCACGTTTAACAGCCCGGAAATTTCACGGGGTTTGTGTCGTTGAATATACAGCTTTTTCGCTGCTTCTTTTATTTCGGCGGGGTACTTGCTCACGGCTGCTAATAATCCTTTCTTTGTTTATTTCCCTTAGATTATCAGCTTTTTCTATAGATTCTCGGTCTTTGATTCCTAGAACACGAAAATCGGATTGCCTTTCGTGTACAAGGTCAAAAAAGCTCTCTACTATTGGAGTTATCAAGGAATAGATATTTAGAAAAACGAAAAGAGAAGGAGCAGAAAACATGCCGGCATCTTTAGCAACAGATTGGAAATGTGTAGCCACTTCAGGCCCAACCGTTGACGGTCGAATCATTAAACCAGAATGGCTTACCGAAATGGCCGAAACATACGACCAGGAAGTCTACACCGCCCTAATTTGGATTGACCACAACCGTTATGGGAATTACGGAAAAGTGGTTGCCCTGAAGAGTGAAGAACACGGCGACAAAGTTAAACTCTTTGCCAAAATAAGCCCGTCAAGATCGTTACTGAGTTTGAACCAAGTATGGGAAGAAAAACTATTTTTCTCTATCGAACCTATGGAAGATTTTGCCAAGTCTGGCAAATGCTACCTGGTTGGCCTGGCAATGACAGATCAACCCGCAAGCCTTGGCACCACTGAAACCCACTTTTCACAAGTAACAAACCGGAAGTTTTCCGCACGTTACCCAGGTGAAGAAGTGCCCGACCTTAGATCAATGGACGAAGACCAGGACGAAAAAAAATTGTTTTCTCTGTTCTGCCGTCTCTTTCGAATAAACCAAATTCCAGAAGAGGAAAACGACGCTATGAATAAAGAAGAATTGGAGCAATTCAACGCCCTCAAAACCGAGGTTACAGAGCTTAAAAGTGTTCTTGGCCCATTGAAAGACGCCGTTGCAAAGTTCAGCAACCAAGAAACACCGACCCCAGGCAAAGACAACCAGGAACAACCAGCAGAACCCACACAGACCGTAGACCCGAAAGAGTTCACAGAACTCAAAGACAGCGTTACTGGCATGGTTGAGTCTTTTGAACAGTTCACCAAAAAAATGGAATCTGTTGTACCACCAACCACATTTGAAGAGAACCCAGGCGGCGACAGCAAGAAAGACCAGCTTTAATTCACCTTGTTAAATTTTAACTCTTTATCTGAAAACACTTTTTAAAAGGAATTTATCAATGAATGATAAAACTAGAAAGCTGTATAGCCAAATGTGTCTTGATATGTGCGAGACATACAGCGTTGCAACCGTAGAAAACAAGTTCGCCGTTGTCCCTGAAGTAGAACAGAAATTGCAGGACGCAATTGTAGAACAGGCAACTTTTCTACAGAAAATTAACGTTCTTTCTGTAACCGCACAAAAAGGTCAAAACCTTCTTGGCTCAGCTTCTGGCCCTGCTTCTGGTCGCACTGATACCAGCGCAGACGGCAAAGAAAGAAGCCCAAAAGAGCTTTTGTCTCTTGATGCTCTTTCTTACGAGTGCCATAAAACAAACTCCGACCTTGCCCTTAAATACGACACAATGGACGCCTGGGCACATATTGGCGACCTTGATGTGCGTTACCCTAAGTGGATGCAGCAACGTATTGCTGCCGACCGTATTACTATTGGTTGGCATGGCGAAACCGTTGCAGCCGATACGAACCTTACCACCTATCCACTCATGCAAGATGTGAACAAAGGCTGGTTCCAGGTCATGCGTGAAAAGAAGCCGGAAAACGTTATTTCTAGCGGCGCGGTTGTCGATCAAGTTCGAATTGGTGCTGGTGGTGATTTTGTGAACCTTGACCACGCAGTTTCCGACCTTTTGAGCGGGATTCCTGAGCATTTACACGACGGCCTGGTGGCTTATGTTGGTACCGAGCTTGTAGGTATGGAAAAGTCTGCCTTATACAAAGCAATCGGCTCCACCCCTACCGAGAAAAACGAGGCCACAGAGTCGCTTAAATCCTTTGGTGGTCTTCCATACGAAACTCCGTCTTTCTTCCCTGCCAGGGGAATTATGATTACCAGCCCCGACAACCTGTCTATCTATGTCCAGACCGGCACCTGGCGCCGTAACCTGGTTGAAGAACCAAAGAAAGACCAGGTTGCAGACTACAACAGCCGCAATGAAGCCTATGTAGTCGAGAACCCTAACAAGTGTATCTGTGTTGAATTTAAGAATGTCCGAGTGTCTGACGGCGCAGGCGGTTGGGAATAACCGCTACAACTGAATAAGTAGCACCGGTTTTATTGCCGGTGCTTTCCAGTAACCTTTTTTGTTGGAGAAAAACAGCAATGAGCCTTACGAGAAGATTCCAGAAAAAAATACTTAAAGATGGTGTTGGCGTGGCCGGCTCTGGAAAACCCACCATCATAAAAACGATTCCAAAAACACTTATTGCCAGGCAACAAGCCGTTGCTGACTTTGGCAAAGGCATCGAAAGAGATATTGAAACCCTGTCCGGCATTAAGAGCAAGGCCAGTAAGGAAGAAGCAAAAAGAGATACGCTTATTCCTAAGTATTGGGACACGGTAGAAACCTTTATTAAAGCAGGCCTTACCCATCCGCTTTTCACTGTGATAATGGTCTGGCTTTTTGATGCAAAAGAAATCGCCCGTGCTATGACTCTGGCAAAATTCTGCGTTGCTCACAATATCCCAATGCCGGCAAAGATTAAGCGAGATATTTTTACCTTTATTTGTGACGCCCTGGCCGAATGGGGCGAAACCGAACTAAAGGAAGGTAGAACGCTCGAACCTTATCTATCAGACCTATTTGAACTTGTCGAAGGGGTAGACCTACACGACGAAGTTACAGCCAAAATATACCGGCTCAAAGGCTTATACCTTGTTGAATTAGAAGACTGGGAAAACGCCGTTGACGCCCTGCAAATGGCCCTGAAGTTTAAGGCCAAAGTTCAAACCGTACTGAAGGCCGCAGAAAAGAAACTTGAAGCCCAGCGGGAACAAGAGCTTTTAAACGACCAGGAACCAGGCAACAAGGACGACGAAAGCCAGGACAACACCCAGGGCAACGACGACCAGACGGAACCGCCGGCCGACGAAAAAGAAAAATAAAACGATCTCCAACACCGCCCAGCCAAACCAGGGGAAAAAGGTTCGTCGCTGACACCTTTCTACCCTGGGGGCGGCCTTGCAGAATAAGGACATTAAGCAATGGGTTTTACTGCAAACTACGCCGACGAAATATCAGAAAACACGGTTATTCAGAATGCCCCTTTCTGGCCTGAATTTGACCTGGCAAAATTTCAAAAAGAATACAGATTGCCAGGGAATTATCACCAGGAAATGATTGAAGGTCGTGTAAAGCTGGCTTTGATTTGGGTAAACGATGAGCTTAATTCCTTCAGGGTTGAGAAAGAGGGCAAAGGTTGCCAGAAACTAACTGAAGTTGAAGAAGACCCGGCCCTTTCTCTTGGCTCCGAAAGTCGCCTTGAAATGCTTTATGTTCGGGCGGTTTGCTGTAAGGCAAAGGCGTATTTACTTAAAGATTATAAAACAGTCCAACGCAGATCGGATGCAGCAAACGACGCCAAAGAGTCGGAAGAAACCGCCGACACCTGGCACGCCGCAGCCGGTGAGAATATCAGCAAAATTAAAGGTAAAACTTTCGTTCTTGTTGAGGCCATGTAATGGAAAAATTCTCTGAACTCACAGCCCATATTGTTGCCATTCTTCCCGGTGTAGATCGTGACCAGGTAGACGGTTTTATAGACCTGGGCGAACTTACCCCAACAGGCGAAGACCTGGGGCACGGTTTAGAGGTTGGCACCTTTACCTATGACGCCACTATTTCAATTGAGAATTGCCCGGCTGAAATTGCAAAATTATTGCTGGTAGCTCTTTCACTTTGGCTCGACAATAACGACCCGGATCGTGACGAACAGCGACTTTCCGACCCTGAAATAAACATAACAAAAGAAGACAACGACACAGTTTATGTGCAGATCACAGTCGAGTTTAAAGAGTCCTTACAGATCGTGCTTGACCCGGAAGGCCGATTAGATCACGACGGGCAAAAATGGCGGGTTTCGAATGTGCCAATTGATACCGCCGAAACCATAGATAAATTTGAGAAGAAATAAAAATGTCTCTTGTTGAACTCGCTATTTCTTCAGATGAAAAAAGGCTCAAACGCCTTGCCAGACAAGTAAACGTTTTAAGGCTATCACCACGCCAGAAAAGAAAATTATTAAAAAAAATCGGTTCTAAAACCATTAAGAAAACCCGGCAAAACATACGGGGTCAGAAAACAATTACCGGCTCCAAAATGGAGGGCCGAGCAGGAAAACAGAAAAAAAGAATGTTTAGGAAGTTGGGCAAGAACCTGACGACCAAAATAACAGATCAGGACAGCGCAATAGTTACCTGGAAACATGCAGGCCAGGCAAAGGTTGCATACAGACACCATCATGGAATACCGGAGAAAATGACAGCCGGTAAAGCCAAGAAAATAGGTGGTGTGCCAGACTACAAACAAAAAGCAACAAAGGCCCAGGCCAGGGCATTAAACCAGGCAGGATTCAGGGCCAGGTTTCCCCGCAAGAAAGGCAAAGGCGGGGCCATATTAAAAAAGGTTTCCCAAAAATGGATAATGGAAAATCTGACAATGGGCCAGTCCGGTATGATTCTCAGATTGTTAAGAGATGGAGATACAAAGGGTAAACAAAGCTGGCAAATAAGAGTACCAGCCAGGCCGGTTTTAGGGGCCACCCCTGAAGAAACGAAAAAGTATTTAAATGCAATGGCAGATGAAGCCTTGCGAGACATAAAACGAGCATAGGGAGAAAGACGAAATGTTAGGATCGGTTCAGATAAATAAACTTAATCTTACCCAGGGGCCGTTGCCAGAAGTAGAAAACCACCTTTTATTCATTGGCGAATGTGCGACCAACGCCGGCCAGGTTCTAGCCGTCGGCTCCGAAACAAACCTAGACACCGCTTTGGGTGCTACTTCTTCCTTGTTAAAAACCCAGGTGGAGGCAGCAATTTCAAACGGTGGGCAAAACTTTTATTGCTCTGTTCTACCAATTACCGGGGCCACAACCTGGGAAGTTGCCGTAGACCTGGCAATGCTTTCAATCACCTGTGAAGGAATTGTAATTGTTGACCCTATCGAAGCATCAACCGACCTTGAAGCAATGCAGACAAAGGCGGCTGAAATCATGGGCCAATACATGCGACCAGTGTTTTTTATGGCAGCAGCCAGACCGCTAAACAGCGAAACCGAAACCTGGGCAAACTATATCGCAGCAATTAACCCACTGGCTGAAAACATTGCAGCCGATCAGGTTTGCGTTATCCCATATCTTTGGGGCCACGACCTGGGCACCCTGGCCGGTCGTCTTTGCAATCGTGCTGTTACTGTTGCCGATACTCCAATGCGAGTAAAAACCGGGCCTTTGCTTGGCGAATGGTCAGACAGGCCAGTAGATAAAGACGGCATAGAAATTACTATGGCCGAGTTGAAGCAGCTAGACGCTAACCGTTTTTCCGTTCCGCAATGGTACCCGGATTATCCAGGCACCTACTGGGGCGACGGTAATATGCTCGATGTTCCAGGTGGCGACTTTCAGAGCGTTGAGAACTTGCGTGTAATCCTTAAAGCAATGCGAAAGGTTTACCCACTGGCCGTTGCCCGTGTTGGTGACAGGTTGTTAAACTCTACCCCTGCTTCTATTGCCTATAACAAAATGTTTTTTATGCGGCCGCTGCGAGAAATGGCAAAGGCTGTAACAATTCAGGGCATCCCCTTCCCTGGGGAAATTCACCCACCGACAGACGACGCCATAGAAATAGTATGGAAGAACAAAACAACCGTTGAAATTTACATAATGGTGCGGCCTTTCAACTGCCCTAAAAATATTACCGTTAACCTGGCTCTCGACTTGTCTGTTGAATAACTAAAAAGCCTAAATTGATAACACTTTTTAAAAGGATATAGCGCAATGAAAAGAGTAAGCAACTCAAGTTTTACCGTAAATGTAGGCGACTATCGTATGCGTGTTGAGAAAGCCACCTTGTCAATTGAAGACGGCCGGGCACCGGTTACAGATGGAGGCGTGCCAAACGGTTTTATTGACGCCGAGGTTTCAGCCGGTGGCGAACTTGAATTGGATGCAACCGCACGGGGCATTCTTGCAGAAGCTGCAAAAAGTGCCGGTAGCTGGCAGGGAATTGAACTTGTAGACATTCAATTTTACGCAAAAGGCACCACTGAAGAACAGAAGGTGGAGGCTTTCGGTTGTTTGCTGAATATTTCAGACCTTCCCGACTATGACCCAGGCAGCAAAAACAAGGCAATAACCAAAATGCCTTACCAGGTAACAAGCCCCGACTTTGTACGAATTGACGGTGTGCCATACCTGGAAGAAGAACGAACAAAAGACCTGGTTGAATAGTCTTGGTTGATATTGCAGACAGGGCCAGCAAAAGGGAGTCGGAAATATTAGCTGACGCACTGGCAGTAAATAGAGCTGTTTCCCTTGTTGGCCCTTGTCGTAAAAACTGCATTGAATGCACCGAACCTATATCAGAAGGCCGGTTAGAGGCCGTTCCTGGTTGTCAATTGTGCGCTGAATGTCAGGCAGAACATGAAGAGTTAAAAAGGCGAGGTTTAACAAAATGAACCCGACAAAAATAACACTACATCACAGTTTAACAAAGGATAGCAACACTCTTTCCTGGGGTGCTATTCGCCATTACCACACAAAGGTTAATGGCTGGTCTGACATTGGCTATCACTACGGCGTTGAATTTGTGGACGGTGAACCAGAAATCTTAATAGGTCGCATGCCAGACACCACCGGGGCACATGTTAAGGGTCACAACTCAGATAACATTGGTGTTTGTTTTGTTGGCAATTTTGACAATGAGCCGGTGCCGGGTGAAATCTGGAAGGCTGGCGTTAAATTGGTCAAATATTTAATGAAAGAACACGGAATAACCGAGGTTGTCGGGCACTGCGAATTATACCCGCAGAAGAGTTGCCCAGGTAAACAATTCGACCTTGATAAATTCCGTAAAGACGTAGGCCTTTAACCAGGAGACGTGAAAAAATGAAATTTGGCGACATTACTGGGCTTGGTGCCGTTTTTAATTTTGGTGGCAAAATCATTGACAAGATTTTCCCCGATAAGGATGCAGCCGAGAAAGCAAAGCTTGAACTTATTAAGCTGCAACAGGCTGGTGAGTTAAGGGAATTAGACCACGCTTTTTCCGCTATCGTTGCAGAAGCTAAAAGTAACGACAAGTGGACAAGTAGAGCTAGGCCCAGTTTTTTGTACGTAATCTATCTTGTTATCCTTCTATGCCTAATTGGTGCCATTATTGGCATATGGTACCCGGAGCAAGTTACCACCGCCGCTGAAAACTTTAAGACCCTGCTTGACGCTATCCCTGAAGCTCTATGGGCGCTATTCGGCACCGGTTATTTAGGGTATTCGGCAAGCCGCAGTTATGACAAGGCAAAGGCCAAATAATGAATTTACAACAATTTTTTGAAATTACACTGAAGTATGCGTGGCCGTTGATCGTTGCCTGGAACATCTTTTTATTTCAAAAGATGGAAACCCAGGAAAAGTGCATAGCTGATTATAAAATCTATGTGGCTGAAAACTATCTTTCTAAAAGCGACCTTGAGCGAATGTTTCAAAAGCTTGAGGATAATTTGAAAGACAAAATAGAGCTGTACTTAGACAAATAAAATTCTACCTGTTGGAGAAAATCAAAATGGAAAAGCAAATCACCCTGAAGCTCAACAAGCAACCTGTAAAATTCACCATTAACAATGAAGAACATGAAAGATTGGTTAATGAACTTTCTGGCGGCAAGAAGGATAGAGTTACACCTATGTATAACTTCCTCATGCGAACCGTTGACCAGAAAGACAAAAAAACACTTAAACCATTGGTTGAAAACCCTGGCAACACAGCAGAGGTTGCAACTCTTCTTTTGGATGAATTTACCCCTTCCCTCAAAATTGAAGTGGGGGAGTAGAACGGGTAGCAGAGTCATTGAAAGACAGTGCCCTGGCACAAATGCGGGTGTTGTCTTTTAAATGGTTTCCTGGTCGCAAGGTTTGCACCCAGTCTATGGGTGAAGCCCTTTATTTAGAAAACGACTACTGGGAAAAAATGAGCATTGCCGTTGCTAACGGCACGGCTCAAGCATTTAAGGGGTAGCATGGCAACACAACTTGAAAAGCTAATATTCTCTATCGACCTATTAGACAAAGTAACAGGCCCAGCCGGTAAAATTAAAAAGGTGCTTGGCGGCGTCGCTGACGACGTAGGCAAGCAATTTGATCGAATGGCTGCCGGTGCTATGGGCGTCGGTGCTGCCGGTGCTACCCTTTATTCTCTCGCTACCCCGGCCCACGAATTAAACCTGGCTATAGGAGAAGTTCGTTCCCTGGACGTTGCTCAATCAAGCCTTGATTCTCTTTCTGATTCTGCTATCGCTTTTTCTGTTAAATATGGCGAATCTGCAAGTGAGGTAATCCGGTCTTCTTATGATATTCAGTCGGCAATTGCCGGCCTTGAAGGTGATGAACTAGCAAAGTTTACCACCGCTTCAGCCGTGCTTGCAAAAGGTACAAAGTCGGACGCTGCAACAATTACCGATTACATGGGTACTATGTACGGTATTTTTAAAAATTCAGCCGACGAAATGGGCAAGGCTCAGTGGGTTGGACAACTCACCGGCCAGACAGCCACCGCTGTACAAATGTTTAAAACAACTGGTACAGAAATGGCCGGGGCTTTCTCTTCTATTGGTGCCAATGCTACAGCCGCAGGAATCGCCCAGGCTGAACAAATTGCCATTCTTGGTTCTCTACAATCAACAATGAGCGGTAGTGAAGCAGGAACGAAATATAAAGCTTTTCTAGCTGGTGTAGGCGGTGCCCAGGAAGATCTAAATTTAAAATTTACCGATTCCCAGGGCAACATGTTGGGAATGGTTGAAATACTTGAAAAACTGCGGGGTAAGTTTGGCGACACCCTGGACGTTGCAGAAGGCGACGCCCTTAAAAAAGCTTTCGGCTCTGACGAAGCCGTTTCCCTTATCAAACAATTAATGCTTGATACAGGCGGCCTTGCTGAATCAATCGACACAATAGGCCAGGTTGAAGGCATGGACAAAGCCGAACAAATGGCCGGCACAATGGTGGATACCTTTGCCCAGTGGAGCCAGGGCATTAACACTGTGAAAGTAGGATTGGGCCAGGCTCTTTTACCAGTTCTTTATCCCTTTGTTGAAAAAATGGCAGAGGGTGCGGGGCTTATCTACAACTGGACAAAAGCACACCCCACCCTTGCAAAATATATCGCTATTACTGTTTTAGGTGTTACGGCCCTGGTTGCTGGTGTTGCCGCTGTAGGTGTTGTTTTTGGCCTGGCTAGCATGGCCGCAACTGGCTTTGGCCTGGCTATGGCTATTGCAACTTCCCCTGTTACCCTAACCGTTGCCGCAATTGCAGCCCTTGGCCTGGGCGTCGGTTTGCTTGTTTACAAGTGGGATGCCATAAAAGCAAGCCTGGGCGACAACGCCTGGGGACGTATGCTTATTTTTACCCTAGAAAAAATTGGGGCCATTTTCAGTTGGCTGTGGGAACTACTTTCAACAGGTTTTGTTCAGTTTGGTGAAATGATTGAGACAGCTTTTTTAGCTGATATGGAGCGAGTTACGGGCATGATAGGAAAGGTAGGCGACGCCGCCAACTGGGTAGCCGGTAAACTGGGTTTCGGGGACGATGAAACAACCAGCAGGGCAAACAATTCTGAAATGCTCAACCAGTCACGAAAGAAAACCTTTGCCCCTGGTGGTGCATCACAGTCGGTTGCAAACGCTGTAAACAACACCAGCAACAGCAAGTCACAAAACACAAACATAGGCACCGTTGTTACTAGCCGACCAATAAACAGCCAGGAAATGAACACTATGGCTTTTCTTGCGGGGGCATAATGGAAGCGAAATTTACAGACATACTTGTAACAGACGACGACCTTACCCTGGATGGTGCAAGGAACCCTGAAATCTGTACAGATCGGGCCGTAATTGCCCAGGACATTGTACACATGATTCGTGAAGAAGGTTTTTTGCCGCCACTTGTAGGCAATAGAAACCGGGGCGACATCGAGCGTGCAAAGGTCGAAATTACCATTGCAGTAGATAACGATTACAGAATTGTCCCTGGTTCGGCGGCTATCGAAGAACCGGAACCAGGCCTTTTTTATATTTGGTGCGAATCAATAGAGTTTGGCAAAATTTACACTTACCTGGGGGCCATATAGTGAACAACAATATTTATGAACAGATGGTAAAAGACGCCGGCATTCCCACCACTGAAGAAGCAATGAAACAGAAGTGGGAAGAACTAAACCAGGCTGAAGGCATGTTGATTAATAATGATTCTGCCTGGTCTGCTTTTTGGCGACTGATTACTGCTATTGTTACCCGCCCGGCTGTTTGGTTTGTTACTCTTCTTATCAACTACCAACTACCAAATGCTTTTTTAAAAACAGCTACCAGTATATGGCTTGATATGCTTGCCTGGGCTGTAAATGTGACCAGAAAACCAGCAACGAAGACCCTGGGCAACATTCTTTTTACAAAAGAGGATGCAGCCACCGAGGTTACTATTGAAAAAGGTGTTTTGATTGCAACCCCAGCTATTAACGGCAAGGTTTACCGAGTTATTACAACAGAAGAAACTGTAATGGCTCCGGGGATTTTATCTCGTTCTATTCCTGTTATTGCAGAAGTTGCCGGCACCTCCTTTAATCTTGGCCCTGGTTATTATTCTGTTTTACCTGAACCAGTAGACGGCATTGCAGCAGTTACAAACGAAAGTGACTGGATAACAACCGAGGGGGCCGACGAAGAGAAAGACGAAGCTTTAAGGCTGCGCTGTCAGAACCAATTTTCTGCGGTGGGGCAATATCACCACGATTCGGCATACCGAGCAGATATCACTTTATTTGCAGGGATTCAGGCCAACTATGTGGTTTTTGAACATGGTGCCCCCAGGGGGCCAGGTTCGGCCAATGCTTTTATAATGATTGATAGCGGCGCACCTTCCCAGGAACTTGTAGACAGTGTGAACGACTACATTATCAGCAAGGGCAATCATGGACACGGCGACGATATGCGGTGTTTCGCTATGCCGATCACCGCCAAAGCTTTAACCGTTACCGTCTACCATGAAAGTTATCTAACAGAAGAAAGTAAAACAGATCTCGAAGCAGAGGTGAAAAATATTATTCGTTATGCCTTTAGAGACAATCAAAACTATGAAGGTGTAACCAGGACAATGCCTTTTGAGCGGTTCAGCTTTTCGAAACTATCTGAAGAATTACACGAAAGGCTGCCAGAACTAAGGAGCGTTGTTTTCTCTCTACCTGACATAATCACAGAGATGGAAATAACAAAATTAAGCAATCTAACCGTTACCCTGGCGGCTGAATAATGAGCATACCAACACCGCCACAATTTGAGCTACCTATATGGCTGAACAAGGGTGAAGTACCAAAGCTTGCCAGGGCCGCTTACAACTGGTTTTCCCTGTTGACTGAATATGCCCTTTTCCCGTTAAGACAGCTTGACCCTAAAACGTGTAGTGAACGCAGCTTAAACCTTTTAGCGTTTCAGCGGGACATTGAGCGGTTTAAAGACGAACCCCTTTCATTGTACCGGTTAAGGGTTGAACACGCCTATATCAACGCTGTTGAGTCTGGCACTGTTGCCGGGTTTAAACGCATCTTTGAGCGGCTTGAAATTGGCTATGTCAAAATAGAGGAACGCATACCAGGGCTTGACTGGGACATTATTAACCTGGTGTTGAGTGATAGCCAGTTTTCCGACAACACTAAACTACTAGAAACAATAATTCAGCACTACGGGCGAACCTGTAGGCGTTACGGGTACAAGATAATCAACCCTTTTGAAATAAGGGTGCAGACTGCTGAATTTTCAAACGACTCTGTTTGTTATTTAGCAAGCTTGGAGGAATAAAAAATGGGTGTAGCGATTACCAATATAGGCCAAACCCGTATTAATGTTTTACGGGGTGCTGAACAACCCCTGGTTATTGATCGCATGATTTTTGCAAATGTTCCTGGTGCTGATTACACAGCAGCGGTTGACCGAGCGCAAAACATGCCCCCCGCCGAACAGATAGTACATTCGGTAGTCATTGAACACAAAGGCTATGTAAACCCCGATCAGGTAGTGCACTCTGTTATCTTAGGTGCTGATCTTGGCGATTTTACTTTTAATTGGATAGGCATAGTTGAAGCCGGCACCGACAACGTTATTCAGATTGCAATTGTTCCTGAGACGATAAAATACAAAACCAATCTGCAAAACAATACTACCGGCAATTGTATCACTAGAAACATTTTAAGCCGCTTTGTTGATGCCCAGGATTTAACAGGGATAACCGTGCAGGCCAGCACATGGCAATATGACTTTACATCAGAGATGAACGCCTTAATCAACGACCACTTACATGATGACAGGTATTCGAAGATTGGGCACTTGCATGATGACAGGTATTCGAAGATTGGGCACTTACATGATGAAAGATATTCGAAGATGGGGCACTTGCATGATGAAAGATATGCTCGCCTAGACCACACCCACAAACCTTTTTTAAAAATCGGCTCTATAGACCTTTTACCATTCAGACCAGTTGAGTTGCCTACCGGATGGTATTTTTCCAACGGTGACGGTTTTGGGCTAACAACCCCTCAAGGGATTGTTTTAAACAGTTTATCTACAAATTTCAAAACAGACTGGGCGATAACAACATCGGGTGGCAGTATATTCCTTCCTAATCTGTTTCACACCGACGGACGAGGCTTCTTTTTCAGGGCTGTAGATGGCACTATGCGGCAAGTTGGCAGCATTGAAGCTGACGGACTACCAAATATCACAGGAACAATTAGTGCTGCCTTTTTTTCTCCATACGTCGATGGTACCGGCGCAATGGGGCAAACTATATACTCATCATATGGTGTTGCTAATGGGAGTGTAGGTTCGCAAAGAACGGTTACACTGGATGCCTCTAAAAGTGATCCCACATACGGATCAGGTGATGGGAACGTTAACCCGTTAAACAAAGGCATGACACCCGCAATTTATTTAGGAGTTTAACATGGAAAACCATTATTGCGATAACGACGGGTTTTATGCACATAGCAAGCCAGCCACTCCCGGCACTAAGCCGCCAATCAATGCGGTGCGCTGCGAACTACCGGTTTTTGGTGAAAATGAGTGGTTAAAAATCAACAAGGCCGGGACTGGTTTTGAGATTATCCCAAACTTTGAAGGTGTTGTTTATTACCTTCAGGACGGGACCCGAAAGACCTGTTTGCAAAAAGGCGAACTCTTGCCTGTTGGAGTGTTACAGGACGCACCGCCAACAAAGTTTTACACGTCGCACAATGGTGTCAACTGGCTACTTGATATAGACAGGTTTAAAACACACCTATGCGACCAAGGACAAGCGACAATGAGCGAGGCAAAGCGAAGCGGTTTTTATATTGATACTGTTTTGTTTGATTCTGATAATAACGCACGCACGGCCTATCTCATGCTTGCTATTGCTATATCGGGCAACCCGGCATACCAGGTTGAAAGCTGGAAACCATCGACCGGGCATAGGGTATTAATGGACGCCCCACTTTTCGCCCAGGTAAGAGCAAAGCTTGAAGAGTTAGACAAGAACTGCCACGCCTGGCTTGATGCAAAAGAGGAAGAGATTTCGGCCTGTGCCACACCTGAAGCCCTTGAAGCTGTTTCCCTTGTTTATGGTGAATAACATGCAAAATAAAATATCGTTACCCGAAAAGCCTTTTAAATCTGATGGTTGTTCCGGTGGTTTTACCTGGTTGTGGATAAGGATTTTTAAGAAGCCACCACCGTTTAATCATTGCTGTGTAACGCATGACCAGGGCTATCATTTTGGAGCCGGGGCCGGGGCCAGTAGATGGGACAACATTATAGCCAGGCTGCAAGACGACTTTAACCTGGCTAAGTGTATGTGGTTTGATGGTTGGCAGGGTAAGGTTTTCGCCCTACCCTTTTTTGTTGTTGTGCGGTTTGCTGGTGGTGCATATTGGAAACGTGCCAGGGGCTGGGGCTATGGCTGGGAAGTTAACAAGGTGAAGTAATGCGCTTAGATGATTTTCAGGTACCAGGTAAAGATATAAACGTAAGTGGTTCTATGGAGCTGCGAAGCGAAGATATTGCCGGCGAAACCAACAGCACGGAACGGGCCGAAAAAGGCATTAAGCCGAAGGTGTTAAGGGTTTCTTTGATTATGCCCTATAAAAATCTAGCTGACCTTACCAGGCTTATAAAAGTTGCTGAAGCTGTAAACGACAAAGGCGAACAGAAAATATACACCGTAACATCGAGAACGGCCACCGTTGCCGGCATTCGCCAGGTGCGCTTTTATGAGTCGGTAGCCTGGCCCGAAGATGGTAGCCGCCAGGTGTGGAATGTTTCTTTTGCGCTGCAAGAGGTAATGAGTAACCCTGAAAGGCTAGAAAAAAGACAGAACACCGTTGCACCAACAATACAAAAAAGTGAATTTTCCGAGTTGTTAAAAAAGGCAGAAGAGTCGCTACAGCATGGGCAAGGGTTATGAAATTAAGTAAAAACATATTTATAAACGACAAACCGTACCAGGTAGTAAAAGAAGAAATTGCCCTAGACGTTTCCACCCCTGGTCGTGCTATTTTTACCGTTGCGAGCGAAGAGAAACTTTCGGGCATGGTTCATTTTGAAATAGGTGTTGCCGGTCGGGGCGTGATGGTTGATTTTTTCACGGGGTTTATTGAGCGATGCACCACCGTAGACGCCAAGCAGCAAAAACTATTCTGTAGAGAATTTACGGCTGTTTTGTGGCCTGTTATTCCTGTTTCTATTCGCCGTTGTTCAATGGTTGATGTGTTGAACATTTACAGCAGAAAAACCGGGCTGCAGTTTGCCCTACCTGGGGCAGAATACACCAGGACAGTAAAGCCACTTTTTCAAACCGCAGGAACCGGCATTCATGGCCTTGATTCGTTGGGGGCAGTCTTTGGCATTAAGAACTATATTTGGCAGCAACAGGCAGACGGAAAAGTATTTGCCGGCGACTGGAACGACAGCCGATGGAGTGGTAACGACTTCCCTGTAGATGAACGTTTTTTTCAAGATGTGCAGCCAGACGGAACCAAAACGCTGCAAGTAATACCAGGCTTGCGCCCAGGCGTGAAAATGAATGGTGAATTTATAAACAGTTTGCAGCTAAAAGAGCATTTTATGGTTGTGACCTGTGGCAAAGAGTTGGGTCTATAACAAGGAAAAACGAGCATGAGAGAAGCGGTTAGAAGAATTGTTTTACGGTGCTTTCCTGAAATTGCCAGCGGCTACCACCTGGACAGGTTTGCCAAGATAATAAAAATTGCAGAGCCGCCCCAGGGTGGCGAGGTTTGCGACCGTTTTAACCCGCACTTTGCCGCAGATATTCAGATAATCACCCCGGATGGTGAACCGGTTGAGGGCGAAAAATACGAAGCTGTGGCCCTACCCTTACCAATGGGTGGCCAGGAAGAAGGTTTTTTTCTCTACCCACGCCCTGGTACTATTTGTACTGTTGGATGGATTGAAGGCCGGCCCGATCACCCTGTTATCAAACACATTTACCCTATGGGCTTAAAACTGCCACCGGTGCCCGATAACATGGCACGCTGGCAACAACGCCCAGGTGTACACCAAACAATCGACCCAGGCGGCAACTGGGAGCGCAAAACAGATAAAGACATTGCAGACATTGCCGAAAACATATCAGAAACCGCCCAGGCTAACCGTCACGAGACGACCGGCAACAATTCGACCGAGAATGTTGGGAAGAACTCAACCGAGACTGTAGGGCAAAAGAAGCTGATTGAAGCGGGGCAAAAACTGGAATGGGTGGCCCCTTTCATCACCATTAGAACGCCAGACGGGACAGTAGATTTTTTGCCAACGCTTACAGATATTCTTGATTGTATTTGGCAGGCGTTAGATATTATTGCAGATCACACCCACCCGACCGTCGGTGTAATACCAGACCAAACGGCGGCCATACATGGCAAGGCTGATTGTGTGGAGTCTGGTAGCGGGGCCATTAAGTCTGTGCAGGGATGATCTCAACTTGCCTATCCAATTTTATGTGGTATAAATCAACCTCACATTGATTATAAAAATAAACAGTTAGGATTGATTTATGTCTCTTTTTAACTTAGAAGCAATCAATAAAAAGCCATTCTTTTATGGCTTTATTTATTTAGTAATTATTTGGGTGGTAATCTTCGCCTTTGTTTGGCTATTCACAAGACCCTCTGTTTTTCCTGGTCTAGTTTTAACTAATACTGGGCAAATTGGTGATACGATTGGAGGTATATCTAATCCTATCATTGGTGGAATCAGTGCCATAGCTACATTTTTAGCCTTTTTGATGCAATATCTAGCAAACAGAGTTCATACTCGACAGTTTTCAGAACAGGCTACAAGCCAAGAAGCTGATAATCATAGAAACAAACTTCTTTACCTTATCAAACAAAATAGAAGCATTGTTGAAAACATGACATTGCAGAAGCACAAAGGTGTAAGGTGTCTAAAAAAAATGTTTGATGAATATAGAATTACACATTCGATTATTGAAAATATAATTAATTCACTTAACGGGGCAGAGCAGTCAAAAAAAATCGACTTATCGGATGAAGAAAAAATTAATATTGCATATATGTTTTTCTATAATGGTGTTGGAGCCACATCAGACAAGCTTAACAAGGAAATATTAGAAAAATGTCATTCTTTTGAATATTTTGACGCTACCTTTAAAAGTATACAGGAATGCTTGAAACTTCGTGACCCATCAATGTCAAAAGATATGGCTACGCTAGCTATGCTAGGTGTAAAAAAGTTTGTCTATGAATTGAAAGAGTTAGGGTATAAACCACTTGAAGGTCACAACAATAGGCTTGGGCAGTACTTTCGTAATTTTTTTCATATACTAGACTATACAGATAGTGTAGATGAAAAATATCTCAGCACCGATGAAAAATACCAAATTATAAAATCTCTTCGTTCTCAGCTTTCAAACTATGAACAAATGCTTATTCACATAAATTCTTTGTCAGTTTATGGAAAACCAGTTAGAGATCATAATTTTATAACAGACTATAAATTAATTAAAAATATCCCATTACCACTTATTGCTTTTGCTGGTGACATAAAACAATTTTATAAAGATGATAACGACAATGATAGTTTTAAGTTTGAGTGGGATGAGATTAGAGAACGTGTAAACTGATTCCATATTTAAACATAGACGCTTGCAATAATAAATCAAAAGGGTGTCCTTAATTGGACACCCTTTTGATTTATGCTCTACGAGAATGGGAAAAAACTTTTTATAAATTAGTTTTTAACACCGATACTAATATTTGTAGTTAAGCTTCAGATGTTTTAGAAGGCCCTTCCCCTTGTTCTCCGCCTAAATTTGAAATTTCATCTGCTGGCCAATTTATCTCAAATGCGCTGGCTTGAATAACTCTACCATTTTTTATTTTGGCATTAATCTTCATTGCAATAGTTTCAACGCCGAAGCCACCGTCTTTTAAAATAGAAATTTGATCATCAGTAAGCATCTCAGGGCTTGCATCTACCCAGAACTTGAGTTCTTCTGCGATGTGTGCAACTTTAAAACGATATGGATTGCCAAATCGTTTGGGGAATTTCACTTCTTGAACAAGATATTCTCCGTCAAGCCGAGCTTCTTCGACTTCTTTCTGTGGTTTCGGAACAATTTCTGCCGCTCTCTCGCCGGTAATAATTGACTGACCACCAACAGTTATTTCATCTTCTGGCTTTAAAGAGGTAGCTAAAGCTCCACGAAAATTCTGTATACCTTTGTTGGTTTGTTGAAGTGTTTCCGATCGATTAAAAGCAACAGTTAGAAGCTCTGTCCGTTTTGTTTCTTCTTGAGAGAGTTGTACTGTTGTTTGTTTGTCGTGCATTCTTTCTTTTGCTGCAACCCATAGTCGCCAGCCATAAGCGGATCCGAGTATTACGCCACTGCCCAATAGAAGTAATAATGTTTCTTGCCCAGTCATATTTGAATGTTTTATTATCTCATTTAATACTTTAGCAAGTTCTGCAATATATTCAGAACTGCCCTGTTTAACAGAAACAACTATCTCTAATCTTTCTCGCTCTTCTTTTTTTAAATATCTTGTATCTTCTGTATTATATACCGCCCTCGCATAAGTGCGATAAATTTCTCTCTGCAAATCTAAAATGGGAGGCATTACTCTTGTTGGGACAGTTCCATTAAAATCGGCACCCTGGAGCGTTAGTTTAAAATTCGGCCAGCCTTCAAAGGTAACGATAGATGTTTCATCAAACTCATCTAAAGTCAGCTGTTCTAGCGATTCCCAAGCGTCTTCTTCTTGCTGGATTTTTACCTCTTCAATCATAAACGACACCTCTCAAGAGTTTGTAATGATCAAACCGCCGTTTCTCGCACGAGAAAGGCGGCAATTTTGCAGGGCCAGGCCAGCGCATGTTGCTATTACATACACAAAGTTCTTGGCAATGCCTGTTTTTAAAACTTGTTTTTTAAGTCTGTTAAAACGGTCTTTAAATCCATCTACAAAAGGTTTCGTGAAGGGTTGTTCTGCAAGATCGACCTGGTTTTTTGCTGGCTCGGTTTGATCTCGGACTATGCCCTTTTCGTCTGTGAGGTAGACGCTACGATTGAACCTATGGAAGATGGAGTTTTGTTCTAGCTTGAATCTGTTCCGGTCTTGAGCTTTCCCAGGCCGCTAGTGTTTTCCTGCTTTTGTTCTTCAGTTGGGGCTATTCGGCTCCAATCTTCTGATACTGCTTTTGCGGTGTCGTAAGTGCCAGCTATATAGGTGTCTACCATTTCGTAGATGTGAGGGGCCTTTTTCTCTAAATCTTGGAGTTTTTTAATTAAGGCTTCACCTTTTGCCTGGTCTTGGAACACAGCGCAAGGAAGGGTTTGTTTTTCTGATCCGTAAGCAAGAAAATTTAAAGACACACCGCAAGCATGTGCAATATTATGCACATTAACAAGGCTGGTTTTCAACTCGTCGTCCTCTATTTTAATTAAAGTACGACGGCCAATGCCTGCCAATTCGGCAAGTTTTGCCTGTGTTAACCCTGCGTTTTTACGTGCTATCTTAACGTTTTCGCCGATCTTCACAATTACACCCCTATGAAAATATGCCCAATAAGGCACATTTTTTTTATTGACAATGTGCCTTATTGGGCACTATAGTCAACTTATCTTAGTTATTAGCCTAATTATTAACCCAAAATAAAGGAGATCACAAGTAATGGTTATGACCCCTATTGAACGAAAACATGCCCTTGAAAAAGCCGGATACACTCAAAGCGAAATTGCTGAAGAGTGTGAAGTTACTGCTCAGACCGTTAACGTCGTATTGATGAAAGACAAACCCAGCCACCGGATTAGATGTTGCATTGCTGAAAAACTTGGAAAACCTGTGGAAGAGGTATTCCAAGTTTCAAGCAACCCCTGCAAGCCAGGGCCGAAGCGTTAGGGCAAGTTGAGCCTGAAAATACACAATCAGTCTAATTAATCACCTATCAGAAATAGTAGGTTCCTAACAAAACAGATTTTTATTCGCTTTTACACAATAAAGTCGAGGAAAGATTCATGTATACACGTAAACAGATAAAACTATTAGAATCTGCCAAGAAGACAATACAGAACTACGGGGTAAAGATACTAGCCAAAGTACTAGGTATTTCACCTGGTACACTTTATTCGGACATTGACCCTAACTCTATAGGGTTACGCACCAACAAGCACGGTTTTTTACAGTGGGTTGTTGTGCTTGAGGAGACACAAGATTTTAGCAGCCTTGAAGCGGTAAACGCGCATTTTAACCGGTTAACCATTCCCATACCTACCAAGCTTGAAAACGACTATTCTATAACCTGGTTAACCCGGTGTGCTGAAGCTGCAAAGAATAGCGGCAAATCAGTTTCGAACCTTGCTGACGCCATACTTGACGGGAAACTAGACAAACAAGAGCTTGAAGAAAACGAAGCTTTGGCACTGAAAGTTTTAAACACCTATGGCGATTTATACCTAGCACTAAAAAAGACCAAAGAGCAATTAAACGGAAAAGACAGCATAGCCATTTAAAGGGAGGTTGTACCATGCCAGAACCAACCGAGATTTTGCAGTTTACACCTGACCAGGTGGACTATTTAAAAGCCGTTTTACGCAAGAACCAGAAAACTATTTCGTACCTGGTACACCACTTAGAAGAAAACAACCAGGACGCCGCTTTTTGTAACAGTGAAGAAGATATTACCGAGGCTATTAACATTTTAAGCAATGGTGAAAGTTGCCCGTTATGGATTGGGCTAGATTTTGGTGACAATTCCGATTTTTCGGTCGCATCCACAGAGGAACGCACAAGGAGAATAAAAAATGTATTCGGGCACCGATAGAAACGAAGAGATTGTAACGGCAGCCCTGGCGGATAACCGGTTCAGCTTTAAAGAAAGGGCCGGTTATCTGCGGGGCAATTGCCCGGACTGTGGCAAGCCTGAGTTTTTTATCAGGGTTTCAAAACCGGGGGTTTTTAAATGCGGCCGTGAAAACAGGTGCGGAGTAACATACACAGCAAAAGAGCTATTTCCGCAGTTGTTTGAACAATATGAAAAAAGGCACCCACCAACCCCCGACAACCCGAAAGCGACCGCAGACGCCTATTTAAAGGAGAATCGGGGCTTTCAAATGGTTGTGTGCCGTGAGTTTTACAGCCAAGAAACTTATAGGATACCAAACACAAATGACGCTGTTTCTACCATTCGTTTTTACCTGGACAATGAAAAGACCAGATTTTGGGAAAGGTTGATCGGCAAGACAAAGGCCGACGGCCAAAAGGCGAATATCGGCGGCAAAAAGAAACAAGACGGCAGCCTTTTTCGTGGTGATGTTTGGCAACCGCCTAAACAACAATTGAAGGAGAACGAAGAATGTTGGATTACAGAAGGGATATTCCATGCCATAGCTCTATTACATACAGAAAAAAAGGTAGCGGCTGCCATATCGTCGTCGAATTGCCCACTAAATTTTATAGAGGAACACAAGGGCAAGAAAATAAAATGGGTGTTGGCCCTGGATGCAGACAGGGCCGGCAAGTCTTACATGAAAAAGCACCGGGAGAAAATAGAAAAACTAGGTGAAAACGTTGTAATTGCTCTGTTGCCTGGTGGCGGTAAAGACTGGGACGACTACTGGAAAGAGGGCCGGTTAACAAAGGAGAAACGAGAGAAATTTTTTGATGATTGTTTATACCGGGGCCGCTTGTTTGTGGCCGGCAGTGTAAAGGAAAAGGCCTTTGTTACCTATTGCCAGTTTCCGAACCTGGACAACTATGTTTTAGAGTTTGGAAAGGCTTTATATAAGATCAGCCTAGACATAGGACTAGCGACCGCCTTAACTACCGCAGAATGGGACATAAAGAGCGAAAAAAGAGACGACACCGCAGGCTTAAAGGTATTTGTTGATAATTGCGACACCCATTTAATTAGCAATATTTCCCCTACCTTTCTGTATATCGAAAAAGACGACGTTTTAAACGAACGCCGCTATGTGTTGAACATCGACTATAAAAGCGGTTCCCCGAGTGAAATTATAGCAGTTGAAGGCACAGCCCTTTCTGGCTGGGACGCTTTTCACAAGATGCTATTAAAGCAGACCAACGGCGGCCGGTTTTGTGGTGATAATTTTATTTTCAATAAGATTGTTAACCGCTGGTTTGACCAGAAAATGAAGGTTGTAAAATGCCTAAACTTTTTCGGTTATGACGCAAAGAGCAAGGCCTATATCTTCACTGACCAGGCTTGGCAGAATGGCCGCAAAATAAAGCTTAATGAGCATGGATATTTTGACCTGGACAAGCTAGGCGTAAAATCTGTTTTAGGTGGTGTTGAAATGAACACCGACGGCAAATTTAACCCGGCTTGGTTCCCTAAGTTTTTACAAACATTTCATTATCAGGGCTTTGCTACCCTGGCCTTTTTTCTTGGTTCGCTGTTTGTACAGCAGATCAGACAGAAGCAAAAAGGGTTTACCTTTCTGGAACTTACCGGCGACCCTGGCACGGGTAAATCTACCGTTCTTGAGTTTTGTTGGAAACTTTGCGGCCGTGACGACGAAGAAGGTTTCGACGCTTTGAAAAGCTCGGTTGCTGGACGACGTAGGGCACTCAGCCAGTTTAGTAATTTACCGTCTGTAATAATCGAATCTGACCGAGACGACGGCAAGCAAGGCGGCAACAATAAGCAATTCGGCTTTGATGATTTTAAACCGTTTTGGAATGGCAGATCGACCGGAACAATCGGCGTTGCAACAAAGGGTAATGAAACCAGGGACGAACCATTTTTAGGCTCTATTCTCATTAGTCAAAACGCAACGGTCGAGGCGTCGCCGGCTATCCTTGAACGAATTGTGCATTGTCACATGGACAAGAAGCACCACACCCCAAACACCAAAGAGCTAGCACGCTGGTTTGAAACATTAACAGCGCAAGATTTAAGCGGCTTTTTAGGTGTGGCCCTGAAGAACGAAAAGAAGATTTTACAGCGATATTTTGAATTTTACGCCCGGATGGATGCAAGGTTTACCAAACTGGACGGGGTAAAAACGCACCGTATCGCTATGGGCCACGCTCAACTTGCAGCCTGTGCCTATGCGCTTCAGATCGTGATTCCGACAATCACAAACCAACACCTGGAAGACTTCACCCTTTACCTTGAAACAAGGGCAAAATCGAGAGAAGAACGGATTACCGCAGACCACCCAGTAGTCGAAAAGTTTTGGGAAATGTACGACTACATTAACGGCTTGAGAGAAGACAACCACACCCTAAACCTATCGAAAGCAAAAGGCGAAATTTGCGTAAACTTCAACCATATTATGGAGATTGCGGCCCAGTACAACCAGGAGCGAATCGACCTGAAGGAATTAAAAAAATATATGCCTTCCAGCAAGCGGCACAAATTCATCAAAAAGAATGTGGCAGGCTGGGACAAAGGCAGACAAAAATCAATGAAAGGCTGGCTTTTTAAGGCCAATAGCGGAGGTAAAAAATAATGTTGAATCAAGCAAAAATGAAACAGTGCCGTGAAGTAATGAAAAACAAAGGTTTTTTAAACGTCGCTATCGAGTTGCAGGGTGAAATGTTCAAACTGTATGGGCTTATGGCTACTAACTGGAAGGCCGGCGTACTAGCAAAGCAACTTGCAAAAGTTCACTTTTCACTTGAACAATTTAAAACCGGCTTTGGATATGACTGCATAAATAAAGATGTTGAAAAGCTTTTAATGAAAGCCCTGGCCCCACCAATGACAAAGGCCAATTTTTACGAGGTAAACAAGCTTGAAGAAATGATGAAATGTTGGTCACTCAAAAAAATACAAGAAGATGCTGCCCAGCTAGAACGAATTGCCGGCGCCGCTGAAGAGTACATAAGAGAAACCGGCCAAGACTTGCCAAAAGATATGGCCGAGCAACTACAGGACGCAGTTAAACAGATTGATTTTACCGTAAAAGTTGCCGTTAAGGAGTGTTGATTATGAAGGCGTGGCTAAAAAAAACACTAGGCATAGATAAGTTGGAGACTGAAAACGAAAATTTACGACTAGAAATTCAACAACATGCCGCCTATGTCAACCAAAAGGTTGCGGAACTAAAAGAATACACCAGGGTAGACGCCGATGTAGGATACAGAGGCAAAAACACAATTATCCTTACAGGGGTTTATAGAAACCGAGGTTATGTGAAGTTCTACGACCTGGGAATAGGTGACTTTGAGCACTTGGCAAGACAATTAATGGAAATGAAAAAACACTCTTTAATTAGAAACATTGATGCCCCACCCTCGTTTCATGGTGTCTTTGACTTAGGGAAGAGGGTTTAAAACCATGCTAACCATAGAAGAAATAATAATGGCGGCAAAGGCTGCCATTACCAAAACAAACCAGGACTCTTTCACAGAAGGTAGAAAAATATTGCAGCGGGACGGCATAGCCGAACTAGCAAACAAAATAATTACAGATAGAACCATGTGCCAGGCAACAGAACAGCAACGTATTGAAGGTTTAGAAGCTGTTCGGGTGCTGGCTTATGGTGAGGGGGTATAGGATGAAAAGAAAAATATTTTACGGGCTAAAACTAGCAATAGCCCTGGCCCTTTGTATATGCGTGATTGAAACCACCCGCCGGGCCTTTCCACCTGTTGAAGTAAAAGTAGTTCATTATATTTGGACAGAAAAAGGATTACAGCAAATTGCTGAAGGACATATCCCACCAAATAACTTATTTGAGAGAGGGCCGAAGGGATGAATACGAAGATTTTAACATTGCCGGTTAAACAGGAATATTTCGACCAAATAGAAGCCGGAGAAAAGAACGAAGAATTTAGGCAAATAACTAAACACTGGCAAGCCAGGCTAGAAAACAAGAAATATGAATATGTAATTATCACTCTGGGCTATCCAAAAAAAGAAGATCGTTCACGCCGAATTGTTTTTACCTGGACCGGGGTTAAAAAGAAAATAATTACCCATAAAGAGTTTGGTTCGAAACCGGTTGAAGTATATGCCATTCCACTAAAACACAAACAATTACAACTTTTTTAAAATGGATTTAATTGAAAAAGAGCTAGGAAAGACCATCCCAATCAAAACAGTAGCAAATATTTTTGGCGTTGACGTAAAACAAATTTACAAGCATTATCGCTCTGTGGGTGGCACTAAATTAGGCTCTCGTTACGTCTTTTTCGAAAGGAGCATAATTGATGCCGTATTACGACAATCGCCGTCAGAAATGGACGGGACAGTACAGAACAAGAGAAGGAAAGAAACGCACCAAATCATTCAAGACCAAGAAAGAAGCCAGACAATGGGAGGTGAAACAAGAGACGGCAATAGTAGATGTGTCGAAGATCGACACGGTATCTTTGGCAGAATGGACGACTGAATATCTCGATTATTCTAAAAAGAAATTTGTAGATAAAACATACAAAGGTAAGGTGAAAGCCTTAAAAGGTTTAATGCAATTCAACAAACTAAAAGCAATAGACCCGGTAGACACTATAACCCCTTTGGCCGTTGCTAAATTTTTAGAACATATAAACGAGACTCAATCAGGCGGTGCAGCAAATAATTACCGGAAAGATATTTCGGCGGCCTGGAACTGGGGAATAAAGTATTTAAGCATCACAGCTAAAAACCCGGTTTCTATTACTGACAAGTTAGCAGAAAAGAAAAAGCCCAAATATTTACCGCCTCTTTCGGATTTTTGGGCGGTTTATGATGTTTGTTACTGTGAACAAGATAAAAACATGCTTTTAACCTACCTACACACCGCAGCCAGGAAAGACGAAGTTTTTAGACTTCGCTGGGCTGATGTTGATTTTTTCCAGAAACAGATCCGTTTATGGTGCCGAAAGAACCGGATAGGTGAATGGATAGGTGAATGGTTACCAATGACCGGTGAGCTTAACCAGGTAATGCAACGCCAGCATAAACTTACTGGCACAGAGAAAAATGTTTTTATTGATAAACAGAGTGGTAAACCCTTTAAGAGCCGCCAACGTTTCATGGATAGAAGCTGTGCTCATGCCCAGGTCAAACCATTTACCTTTGGCTCTATTAGGCATTTAACTGCGTCAGTATTAGCTGAACAAGGCGTACCAACAGTAACGATACAGACAATACTACGGCATGCTAATTTATCGACGACCGATAATTATATTAGAAACCTGGGTATTTCAAATCGGGAATGTATGGACACCGCTTTACCGAGGCCAGGCCAAAGCGATATTGGAGAATTAAAACAAAAAGGCCAGAAGATGTTTGCGGCATCTTCTGGCCCTAATTTTGATGCGTCGGAAAATTCTAGCCCGACAGCTAGCCCGACAGCTACAACAACTACTATCTAAAAGTTACCTAAGTAACCGAGATTACTTGGTGACCCCTAGGGGAATCGAACCCCTGCTTTCGGCGTGAGAGGCCGACGTCCTGACCGCTAGACGAAGGGGCCAGCGGTTTGAGGTTTATACAATTTGTATTATTGTCTGTCAATATAAAAATGTTTACAATTTCTCTTTTAGATAACTATTTCTATTAATAGTTTGTTAAGTTAAATACCCCTGATTACAATTGATCAATTCCATGTAACTTTATTGCCACTATGACCATTTTGAGTTATTGTTGTTAGGATAATAACATAATACTATTAACAACTAATTCATTTAAAAGATAATAACATGAATCAAGTCACCTGCCCTAAGTGCAAACATAAGCAAACCAATCACATCGAGTGTGAATCTTGCGGTATTATCTTCGCTAACTATAAACGTTTTCAAGAAAAGAAAAAAGCTGCTTTAGAGGCACATGAAAACAATCAAAATAAATCACAAAGCAATAAATTTCTGTCTTTAGTTATCCTTGCTTTTGTAATTGCTGGAACTGCCGGGGCTACTTATTATTTCGTTAAGCCCAAAGATAATCAGTCGACAAAACTTACTGTAACTTCTGATATTGCCTCTGTTAAACAACAAACTATCACTCCTAAATCTTCTACAAGACCTGTAAAAGCACCAACAGTCAACGTTGTTCAACAGGGTGAAATCAACTCAAATAGAGCTATTGCCATGGCTCTTAAAGCCACTGTAAAAATTCAAACTGAATGGGGAATAGGTTCGGGTTTCTTCATCTCAGATAGTTTCATCGTTACAAATCGACATGTTGTTGAAGCTGAGAAGCAAGATTTTTCAGAAGAAAGACGCAATATAGATAATGTAAAAAAGCTCATTGCACTTGAAAAACAAGAAATACGAAATCTAATATCTACTCTGAAAAAAATGCAACCTGGCCCCAGAAGAGAACAATTGAAAATAATAATTAAAGAAAAGAAAAGAGATATTGCTCGAATCGAGCCTCAACTTATTCAACGAGAAAAAGAATTAGAAGAAAAGGAACAAGCAGCTGGAACTAGTGCCAACATAAGGATATTCATGTCAGATGGCACCGAACATCAAGGTTACCTAGATAGAATAAGTGACAACTATGATCTTGCACTTATTTCAATCTCAAGTACAGAACATACTAAAATCCCAACAGTGCAGTCTGGAGCACGACTAACTCAAGGAGATAAAGTGTTCACCATTGGTAGCCCTGTCGGCTTACAAAATACAGTAACAGCTGGTATCTTTTCAGGATATAAACATAACACACAAGATCAAAAGGTTTATATTCAAACAGATGCTGCAATTAACCCAGGAAATAGTGGAGGCCCACTTATTGATGAACGGGGTCACGCCATAGGTATTAACACAATGATTTATCGTAATACTGAGGGAATTGGTTTTGCAATCCCAATTGAGGAAGTCTTTAACGACTTTGGTTCTTCACTTTACTAGTATATTTTCAGTAAGCACTGTGAAATCTATGCTTACTGAAAATAATTCTGTCAGATCTAACAATTCCATCTTGAAACTATTTTGAACCATGTATGCTGATACTATCACCTGCATACTTTTGACATTTACGACCTGCCTTTTTCGGATTACCTGTTGCAGCAGGCCCAGCTACACAACCACCCTCGCAGCCCATAACTTCTACAAAATTACCAGGCGCGCCTTTGGTTGCAAAACGTTTAAGTTCTTTACAGGTTTTTGCAGTTAATCCATTTATATACGCTGGCTTTATAATATCTGCTCGTTCAGCAATAACTGATTTAATCCCTGCTGTAACACCCCCGGTTACAGGAAAACTTCGCCCTTCTTTTTTACCAGTGAGAGCGAAGTGCCCCTCTTTACACTCTTCAACAATTATATTCTTAGCTGCTAAAACAGCCTTCAACTCTTGAAAGGTTAATACATAATCGACTAGAGGATCACTGTTGCCTTCTTTTCTCTTCGCTACACAAGGACCAAAAAAGACCGTCTCTGAGTCTGGGTAAAGATCTTTTACCATCTCAGCACTATAATGTAGCGGAGTACGAGTATCTGAAACGTATTCTTTTAATTCAGGAATTTGCTTTTGCACTAGTTCAGTATAGGCAGGACAGCATGAGCTTGTCATGAACGCTGCGCCCTCTTCCATTCTTTCAACAAACTCTTCAGCTTCTAAGGTGGCAGTTTTATCTGCTCCTGCTGCTACCTCTATAACATCATCAAAACCAATTTCTTTTAGCCCTGTTACTAATTGTGTCATTGAAGCATCAAACTCACCAGCAATAGCCGGAGCAAGCATGGCGACTAATTTTTTTCCATTTCTTATTTCTTTTAAAACATCAATAACCTGTGATTTTTCGAGAACAGCTGTAAAAGGACATGCAGTCATGCATTTGCCACAGAAAATACACTTGGAATAATCTATTTCCTGTTTACCGGAGTCGTTTCTAATAATTGCACCAGTAGGACATACCTCTTCACATGGAATCGGAATAAAAACAATTGCATGGTATGGGCATGCCTTCATACATAAGCCGCACTTAATACATTTTAGCGGATCTATTATTGATTTATGATCTTTAAAATAAATTGCATCTTTAGGGCATGCATGTGCACAAGCCTGTACAAGACATCTTCTACAAGCGCTCGTTGCTTGATATTGAGATTTAACGCAACCGTTACAGGCTTCATCAAGAAAGGTAATCATATTGCCTGTTACAGAATCTCTTTCTAGTGCGTCTTTTGCATAGCCAGAAAGAGCTTGCAACTCATTAGTTTCATCTTCGATAGAAAAACCGAGCATGGCCATACATCTGTATTTAATCACAGCTCTATCGCGATAAACACAACAGCGAGAAACCTGTCCCCGCCTAGGTCGCATTTCCTGAGGGATATGATCTATTTCATTGAAAAAATCATCACTGAAAAATGATTTTAGAACCCTTACCATTATTTCAAACTGCAAACTGTCTTCATAATGTTGGAAATACATATGTTCTCCTAAAAGTGTGTTTATAGAACTAACACGATTATCAATAGTGTTAGTTCTACTTTGTAATTAAGAGATAAAAAGATCAATAAATTTTTTAGGAATTGGTGTTTCAAAGTGACATTTCTCACCCGTGATTGGATGAGTAAAGGCAAGTGTCATTGCATGAAGAGCCATACGCCGAATAGGGCTAGCTTTGGAACCGTATTTTTTATCACCTACAATAGGGTGATTAATATCCTGCATATGAACACGTATCTGATGTTTTCTACCAGTCTCTAATAAAAGCTGTACCAGAGAAAAATGTTGGTTTTTTTGTAGTGTTTTATAATTGGTTACACTATAAAGCCCTTGGTCTTTTTTTTGTGACGAATAGACACGAAATGCCTTACTTTCAGTAAGCCAAGAACTAATCACATCAGCTTCTTTTTTTAGAGACCCTTCAACAACACCAACGTAAGCACGCTGGCTGATAGTTGTATCCCATGTACTTTGAATAGCTTGTTTCACTTTTTCATTTCTAGCAAAAAGCAACAGCCCTGAAGTTTCACGATCAAGTCTATGTATAATAAATATTTTATTATCAGGGTGTTCGCTCTTTACGTAATTGCTCAACATTGAGTAAGCAGTTTTACGTTTTTCTTTTTCTGTAGCAACCGTGAGTAGGCCTGAAGGTTTGTTGATCACTATAAGGTGTTCATCTTCAAAAACTATCTTCAGTTCTCTTGGATGCTTACGCTCTTCCTTTTTCTCCCAACATACTTCAAGCTTACTCCCTGCTTTTACCGGATGATCAAATTGAGTAATGGATTTACCATTAACCATTACCTGGCCATCACGTAACACTGCTTTAATAAGCTTACGCGATTTGCTTGACAGGGTTTTAATGAGTATATCGAGAAGAGTACCAGATTGCTCAATGGTCAACATGGTATTCTTAATCTGCTTTTTGGGTGGTTGTTTTTTAAACTTACCTTTCTTCATAAAAATTACCCTCTGCTTTTTCTACGGCTCTGCTGCCTGAAAGATTGTGGCTTGCTCGAAGGGCGACTTTGCTCAGAACCATTTGGTCTTCCATTACCCATTTTAGCTTTTTTGGGCTTTTTCGGTTTTCTTGGTTTGTTATCAAGCCGAGAAGCAGGAAGGTCATTCTGCGGTTCATAACCAACTATATATTCACGTGTTATAAGTTTACTAATTAGATGTTCAATCTCAGATAATTGTTTGAATTCATCTGAGCTAACAAGTGAAATTGCCTCCCCTGTTGAACCAGCACGACCTGTTCGACCAATACGATGCACATAATCTTCTGCAACATTTGGTAAATCAAAATTAACAACTTGAGGAAGTTGCTCTATATCAAGCCCTCTTGCTGCAATATCAGTTGCTACAAGTACTCTAACCTTACCAGCTTTAAACTCTGCCAGCGCCTTGGTCCTTGCATTTTGACTCTTATTTCCATGAATAGGCGCAGCGTTTATGCCTCGGTCTGTAAGCTGGTGTGAAAGTCTATTAGCGCCACGTTTTGTGCGAGTGAAGACAAGCACCTGCTCCCATTTTTTATCTTTAATTAACCGAATGAGCAGATTTGATTTTTTCTTTTTATCTACAGGACATAACCACTGTTTAACACTGCTTACTGTTGAATTCGGTTTGCTTACCGTTATTTCCACAGGTAGCTTTACCAGATTCTTAGCTAGACTTCTGATCTCTTCAGAAAATGTTGCAGAAAACATTAATGTTTGTCGATTCCGAGGAAGCAGTCTAATGATCTTTTTTATATCATGGATAAACCCCATATCAAGCATTCTATCGGCTTCATCCAGTACAAGAATTTCAAGTTGCTTAAAGTTTACAGCCTTCTGATTATGTAAATCAAGTAAACGACCTGGTGTAGCGACCAAGACATCAACACCACCACGGAGTTTCATCATTTGTGGATTTATTTTAACACCACCGAAAACCACTGTTGAACGAATATTCAAATGTTTACTGTAAGCTGCAACACTTTCACCAATCTGAGCTGCAAGTTCACGTGTGGGTGTTAAAATAAGAGTGCGAGCAGAATTGGCCTTAGCTGGAGTACCTTTTGCCAATTTTTCAAGAATAGGCAAGGTAAAACCGGCAGTTTTTCCTGTACCCGTCTGGGCTGCGGCCATTACATCTTTACCTTTTAAAACTGCTGGAATTGCCTTTAACTGAATAGGTGTTGGATTTTTATATCCCTGTTCTTCTACTGCTTTGAGAATAGGCGCAGATAAACCTAATGTTGGAAAACTCATAAAAGTCCCTTGTTAACAACTTCATATTTTTCACATAAAAGTCCATTATAACTATTGTTAACAGATAGCTATAATGGATGTGTGCTAAAGTTAGACGTAATTCTTGGATACATTCCTAAGAAGATATAACAGTGCACGAACATTGATTATTTTTAATCAACCCACTGCTCTAAACCGCAAAGCAATGTTGTGAAAAATCACAAGGACATTAATTGATTCGGGGTAAATACTGCCTGAAATTCCAGTGGTAAATCTCAGAAGAGAAACAGCTTTTACCATATGCAAATAAAAGAAGATAGCTAAATCTTTGATTCAGGGTAAATATTTTATTTCTAACCTTAACCCAATTTTAATAGCCTTGCGGAAAATTACAGTTTACAAAAACCATTCTATGAAATAGATTGATGAGCTTTTTACACTAAGGCAAGCCTGTTCTTTATCCATTTGTTTTACCGTACTTTTAAACATCACCCTATAACGAAAATAGTAATCTGATTAAATATAAATGATACACCTTACAAATATATACAAACAATATGGTTCTCATATTCTTTTTACCGGAACCAATCTTCAAATTTTACCACAATCTAAAACAGGTTTAGTTGGTGCGAACGGTGCTGGTAAAACCTCGGTGTTCAGACTCATTACTGGTGAAGAGGAACCTGATAAAGGTGACATTTCTTGTTCAAAAAAGACAGTAGTTGGCTACTTTTCACAAGATGTTGGTGAAATGTCCGGTAATACCGTTCTTGAAGAAGTGATGTCTGCTGCTGGTGAGCTTATGCAGATGGGCAAAGATATGCGGGTTATGGAAGCACGTATGTCTGAACCTATGGATGACGACGAGATGGCAACTCTTCTTGAAGAGTATGGTAATATTGTTGAAACATTTGAACATAGGGGTGGCTACGAGTTAGATTCAAACGCCAAGGAGATTCTTTCTGGCCTTGGCTTTGCCACAGCAGACTTTGACCTACCAGTAGAAACCTATAGTGGCGGCTGGAAAATGCGTATTGCCCTCGCAAAAATCCTGCTCATTAACCCTGATGTTTTACTGCTGGACGAACCTACCAACCACCTTGATATAGAATCAATCCTCTGGCTTGAAGAATGGCTTATCAACTCTTTTAAAGGTGCTCTTCTTATGACCTGCCATGATCGAGACTTTATGAATAGAGTTGTCTCAAGGATTATTGAGATTGGTAATGGTGGTGCTACAACATATAACGGTAACTACGATTTTTATCTTCGAGAAAGAGAAATTAGACGAGATCAACTACTTGCAAGCTATAGAAGACAGCAGGAAATGCTTGCTAAAGAAGAAGATTTTATTGCTAAATTTGCAGCCCGTGTTTCTCATGCAGCTCAGGTCCAATCACGTATAAAGAAACTTGAGAAGATTGAGCGCATAGTTCTACCACCTGAACAAAAGAAAATTAAATTTGATTTTCCAACTCCACCACGAAGCGGTGATGATGTACTTCACCTACAAGATCTCTCCAAAGAATGGCAGACAGTAAATGGTGATATAAAGCCGGTTTTTAGTGGTCTGTCTGGAACTATTCGCCGTCTTGAAAAAATTGCCCTTGTGGGTGTCAACGGTGCTGGTAAATCGACCCTTCTGAAAACAATTACAAAAGACACAGAACCAACTGATGGTGAGGTATTAATTGGTGCAGGTGTAACTACTGGATATTTCAGCCAACATGCCATGGATATACTCAATCCTGATCAAACTGTCTTTGAAGCAGTTCAACAGGAATTGCCACTTGAGAACATTGGTACAATTAGAAATATTTGTGCTGCCTTTCTTTTTCAAGGAGATGATGTCGACAAGCGAATCTGTCACTTATCTGGCGGGGAAAAAAGTCGTGTTGTACTTGCCAAAATTTTATCTCAACCTATAAATTTTCTAGTACTTGATGAACCAACAAACCACCTCGACATTCAATCCCGAGAGGTTCTTCTAGAGGCACTGAAAAAATTTGAAGGTACAATTATTCTAGTAAGTCACGATCGTCATTTTTTACGTTCACTGGTTACCAGAGTTTTTGAAATTGATCACGGTGAAATGCGTACCTACGAAGGCGATTACGACTACTATCTTCGCACAATTCAACAACAATTAAATCATTAAAATACAGGAACACAATGATACATGCTTCAGATATCGCTCTCTCCTATGGAAAGCGAGTTATTTTTAAAGACGTAAATATTAAATTTACAGCAGGTAACTGTTATGGCCTTATTGGTGCAAATGGTGCTGGTAAATCAACCTTTCTGAAAATACTTTCTGGTGAACTTGATGCAGATAAAGGAGATGTTTTCGTTGGTTCAAAGGAGAGGATTGCCGTCTTAAATCAGGATCAATTTGCCTTTGATGACATGACTGTTGCACAAACTGTTCTCATGGGACATAAAAGACTTCATGAGGTAATAGCTGAACGTGAAGCGCTTTATGCCAAAACTGAATTTACAGAAGAAGACGGTATTCGAAGTGGCGAGCTTGAGGCAGAGTTTGCAGAAATGAATGGGTATGAGATTGAATCTGAGGCAGCTGTTCTTTTAACAGGTTTAGGAATTGGTGAGAATCTCAGAGAAAAGCACATGCGCGAACTTGAAGGTGGTCAAAAAGTTCGTGTACTTCTTGCTCAAGCACTCTTTGGTAGTCCAGACATCCTGCTTCTTGATGAGCCTACAAACAACCTTGATATTAAATCAATTAAATGGCTTGAAGGATTTCTAGAGAGATTTCAAAATACAGTTATCATCGTCTCTCACGATCGTCACTTCTTAAACCAAGTTTGTACTCATATGGCTGATATTGATTATGGAAAAATACAGGTATATGTAGGAAACTATGATTTCTGGTATCAAGCAAGTCAGCTTGCTGTCAAACAGAAACAAGATGCAAATCGAAAGGCGGAAACAAAAGCTAAAGAGTTAAAAGATTTCATTGCTAGATTCTCCTCAAATGCTTCAAAAGCAAAACAGGCAACTTCTCGCAAAAAGCTACTGGATAAGCTCGATTTAGAAGATCTCCCTGCATCATCACGTAAATACCCATTTATTCACTTCAAAGCTGGAAGAAACTGTGGGGATGTCATTTTAGAGATGAAAGACATTTGCAAAACAATTGATGGTGTAAAACTGCTAGACAACTTTAGTCTTACACTAGCTAAAGGTGAGAAAATTGCTTTTGTTGGACTTAATGGCCCTGCAATCACTACACTTTTTCAAATACTGATTGGAGAAATTGAACCAGACAGTGGTGACTTTAGGTGGGGCGTGACCATGAGTCATTCATACTTTCCAAAAGAAAACAGTAACTTTTTCAAAAGCGAAAAGACCCTTGTTGAATGGCTCAGTGAATATACACCTGTAACTGAAGGAGAAAGCTTTGCTCGTGGATTTTTGGGTAAAATGCTTTTCTCAGGCGATGAGGCTTTAAAAAAGACAAGTGTTCTTTCCGGTGGAGAAAAGGTCCGCTGCATGCTTTCTAGAATGATGCTCAGTGATGCAAATGCATTGATTCTTGATGAGCCAACCAACCATCTTGACCTTGAGTCGATTACGGCTCTCAACAATGGTTTACAGGCATTTCCTGAAATTGTTCTGTTTTCTTCTCATGACCACACTCTCATCTCCACAGCAGCGACAAGAATCATTGAGATTTTACCAAATGGTGTTATTGATAAAATGCTCCCCTATGATGAGTATCTTACTGATCCTGATGTGGTAGAACTGCAAAAACAGTATAGTTAAATTATAGTGCCATCGGGGATGATCGCACCTTTTTTTATCACAACTATACCATCCTTAATATTGTAAGTATCTGTTTCCATATCCTCTTTTCCTTCAGGGGATATGGTGACATTATTTCCAATACGTACATTCTTATCGATAATTGCATAGCTAATTCTACAATTTTTCCCGATACCTAGTCGCACATCGTCCTTTATTTCCTTATTAAGGTCATAAAAGTCTGCACCCATTATTATTGATTTCTCTATAATTGTACCTTGCCTAATTACTGCACGAAGACCAATCACAGCTTGATCAATACGTTCCGCATAAAGAATACCACCCTCTGCAACTAAACATTCACTAAGCCAGCATTCAAAAATCTTTGTTGGAGGCAGATCTCTGGGCCGAGTATAAATAGGAGCAACATCGTCATAAAACCTAAACTCTGGTCTTTCCTTTGTGAGTGCGAGGTTTGCTTCCCAGAACATCTTTACAGTACCAATATCCTTCCAGTATTTATCAAATATGTAACTGTATACATTGTTTTTTTTCACTGCTTCAGGAATGATATGTTTTCCGAAATCCACTTCATCGATATCAGTAAGCAAGGTCTCAAGAATCCCAGCATTGAAAACATAGATTCCCATACTGGCAAGAAGGTGTTCTTTGTCAGTTGGTAGTGTAAGTTCATCTAGCAACTTATCTTCCTGCGGTTTTTCTACAAACCTACAAATTTTATCCGTCTCATCAACCTGCAAAATGCCAAGCTCTTTGGCGTCTTGTCGAATTACTGGTTTTGTACAAACAGTAACATCTGCTTTATTCTTAATATGTTTTTCTATCACCTCTCTAAAGTCAATTCGATAAAGCTGATCACCTGATAAGACAACAATTAAATCAGGTTGGCTGTTCTTAAAATGAGAAAAACACTGTCTAACTGCGTCGGCAGTCCCTTGGAACCAAACTCCAGATTCAGGGGTTTGTTCTGCTGCAAGTAGTCTCACAAAACCTTTTGAGAATGAATCAAAATTATATGTTTCCTGTACGTGTCGATGAAGGGATGCACTGTTAAATTGTGTGAGGAGATAAATCTGTCTTATATCACTGTTGATACAGTTGCTAATAGGTATGTCTACTAATCTATGTCGCCCAGCGAGGGGAACAGCAGGTTTTGAGCGTTTAGATGTTAAAGGTTGCAATCTTGTGCCAGCTCCACCGCCGAGAATTACTCCAATAACGTTCATATTCTATATCCTTGAATGCCAGTTATTATTGAATTTGTATAAAAATATCATACTTCTCTTTTTTATTTTTTCAGATTACATTAGATTTTTATTTTTTATATCGAGCTCAAATATTATGAAAATCTATCAGGCCTAATTCTGGTGGATTGTTATCATAATTTCCTATAAATAAAAGGATATCTGATTTCGACTATCAAACTCAACCTGTTTCGTCTTAATAATTATGATTATTGCACTTTTTCAAGATAACATTTTAGGTTGACCCTTGCATAAAACATAATTACACAATTAGTAAACATACTTTCAATTATATAAGGTTAGACCAATGGCAGCTGAAAAACCGGCAACAGTAGCAGATCTTTCTCTTCCCATATTCAATATCCCTGATCACCCAGAGAAACCAACACTGAGTGAAGATGAGATAGCATCTCTGAAAGATGAAATTAAAGACCTTTTAAAGAAAATAAATGGCGTTCTTGTAGCACATTACTATACAGAAGGAATTATACAGGACTTAGCTGAAGAAACAGGCGGCTGTGTTGCAGATTCTCTTGAAATGGCACGATTTGGAACAGAACATGAAGCTGAAACACTTGTTGTTGCAGGTGTTAAGTTCATGGGTGACACATCCAAAATACTTAACAATGAGAAAACCGTTTTAATGCCTGACCTAGCTGCAACCTGCTCACTTGATGAGGGTTGCCCTGCGGACCTCTTCTCAGACTTTTGTGATCAGTATCCAGATCATACTGTTGTTGTTTACGCAAACACAAGTGCAGAAGTAAAGGCACGTTCTGACTGGGTAGTTACTTCTGGTATTGCACTTCCTATTATCAAACACCTTGCTGAAAAAGGTGAAAAGATACTCTGGGGTCCTGATAAACACTTAGGTAACTATGTTCAACGGCTTACTGGTGCAGAGATGATCTTTTGGCCAGGCTCATGTGTTGTTCATGAAGAATTTCGTTCGGTCGCTCTTGAAAGACTTATGAAATTGCACCCCGATGCGGCTGTGCTCGTGCACCCTGAAAGCCCTCAGCCTGTTATTGAACTTGCAGATTTAGTCGGTTCTACCACAGCCCTCATCAAGGCTGTTGAAAACATGCCAAACAGAGAATTTATTGTTGCAACTGATGTAGGCATTTTCAACAAGATGAAACAGGTTGCTCCAGGAAAAACCCTCCTTGAAGCACCAACAGTTGGAGAAGGAGCTACCTGTCAAAGTTGTGCCAGTTGTCCATGGATGGCCATGAACTCCCTTGAAAAACTCGCACATGCTCTAAAAACTGGTGAAGGGGAAATTCACGTATCGCCAGAACTTGCCGAACGTGCGAATAAACCTATTAGGCGGATGTTGGATTTTGCGAAGAACATGAAAAAGTAAATTCATCTATCAGGTGGTTATTAACTCTCAGTCATCAACCACTGTTTATAATCACCTGATATGTTCTTCCAAGAAAACTTCTCTGTTAATCGCTGGATCTCATCTTTATCAAGTCTTTGATAATTTCTAATTAACTTTTCAAGAGATCGATCGAGCTTACCTTCTTTATAGAAATATTCTTTTTTATCAAACAATTCAGGATAAGAAAGCCTTTTAGGAAGCATTGGAAAGCACCCTGCCCTTACCGCTTCAATCACAGAGATACCAAAAAATTCATGTACTGCTGTAGATACGACAATGTCTGCAGATTTTAAAAGATTTAGATATGTTTCTCGGTTTTTGGCAAAACCAAAATGAATAATATGATCCTCAAAATCCTTTTCGGCCTGTACAAAACATTCTGGTATATATCTAAATGATTCACCAAGCACAATAAGTTTGAAACGAACATCTCTAGCTTTTAAGGCCAATAAAGCGTCAAAAAACTCTTCCGGGTTTTTGTCATGCTCCCACCGATGATTCCAAACAATTTTAATTGATTTATCATCTGATACTTTTCTTGTTATTTTATCTAAAGCATCAAAATTTAAGCCAAGAGGCAATACTCTAGACTTTTCAACTAACTCATCATAACAATGAGCGAGTTTCATATCTGCTGCACCTTTTAAATATCTCTTACACCCTTTCAGATATGTCCTCTGATTAAACTCTGAATTAAATGCAAGAGAGTCAGCTACAATACCACTATGGAAGTTAATTGAATTGAACTGAAAGTTATGGGAAGCTCCTTCTTGAATCGGATAAGCAAATTGATTTTCATGAAAGTAAATGAGAATTTTGCTGTTTTGATTCCAGCCTTTTATTCGACAAGACAATGCCTTAAAAACTGCTACATCAACAAATGTTGAGCATAATACAACATCAAAACACCTATCTTTCTCATCTAGTTCTTCAATGCATTGCGCAAACCATGTAGCAGAAAGCTGCATTCTCATTTTCCACTTTCTGGCTGGAAGTGTCATAAAATGAAAATCATAATCAATGTGCTTAACAAGACTATCAAGAAACTGTTTATGTGACCCACCGTAATACGGTTCTAATATTAAAACCTTCATATTTACTTAGAATTATGCTTAAGCTTATTATCCAAAACATGTTTAAATGATTTCATTTCCTCAAACCTATAACCACAACCATCTGGTAGACCACCGCCACAAAAAGTGAGGCGTTTATCTGGAAACAATCTGCACACATCCGGTCGTTGGTCATAATCAGTACACATATTGTTTTCACCAAGTTTCTTACATTCAAACACCAAATGACCCGATTGATCTTTTTTCACAACTGAGAATCGGCTGAATTCATGGTTTTTCATGAGTAATTCTTGAAAATATTGCTCAGACTTGATCCAGCCTTTAGGTCCTTCAAGATTAATCGCCCGACAACAGTTACCACAACAATTACAACTGCCTCTTACCACCAACACCTTTCTTCTTATCTTTAAGAAAATGAATTGGATAAGACCTGCAAGGGTAAAATCAGTGAAAAAAGATATTATCTTTTTTGATTTAACGATGCTTTTCATTGCTTTTAGTTGAATTACAATCTTTTTCGATGTAAAAATCTGCTTTTATCATTGAACACATACATAACTACGGAGCATAGATGAAAGCAAGAAGAGAAATTTATTATGTTTCTGAAAATACAGGTTTACTTTCAAAGGACACAGGTAAATCTTTAATTTGCCAATTTCCAGATATTGTTTTTAAGGAGGAGGTCGTTCCATTTATTAGAACAGTAGATGACGCAAAGAAAACTCTTGATGAGATACTTGCCAAACCCTCTGAGTCTCCTCCGATAATCTTTTCAACAATCTTTAGCCCGGAACTCAATGACATTTTCGATCATGAAGATGTTATTTTCTTCAATGTATGCGAACCTTTTCTAGCTCAACTAGAAATTATTCTAGATAGAAATGCAATGCGTACAAGTGGTACATCAAGAAACCTTGATAGAGCTATCATGACCAGCAGAGTCGATGCCATCCATTACACCATTGCCCACGATGATGGAACAGCCTTACGCGAATACAGGGAGGCTGACCTCATTATCGTAGGTGTATCAAGGGCTGGTAAAACACCAATTTCTGTTTTCCTTGCCACACAAATGGGCATAAAGACAGCAAACTATCCACTTGTTGAAAGTGATCTTGCCCATTGCCACCTTCCGAGTGATATTATCAGTTCGAGACAGAAGGTCATTGGGTTATCAATCTCACCTGAAGTGCTTAAGTCTTTTCGAGAACAACGTTATCCTGGTTCTACCTATGCACGTATTGAGACTTGTAAAAAGGAGCTGATTCAAGCCAGGCGTATTTTTGAAAAATATAATTTCCCTGTGGTTTATTCCGATGGTAGGTCTATTGAAGAAACTGCCACTCAGGTTGCAACTGAATTAACTAAAGAATGGAACCCAGTTTTCTAAAGATTAGACGTTTTATCACAAATTTATCTCAACCTAAAATATTTTTACAGTGAATATAAATGATTACTAGTAACGAAATATGCCTTTGTGGCAGTAAGAAAAAATTTGGCGAATGTTGTGAAATAATAATCAATGATCATAGCAAGGCTGAAACTGCAGAACAACTTATGCGCTCACGCTATGTTGGCTTTGCAATTCATCATACTGATCATGTACTTCGAACATGGGATGAGAAAAAGCGGCCAAAAGGCCTTAATTTTGATGATAATCCAGTGTCATGGATAGGCCTTGAGGTACACAATACCAGTGCAGGGACAGCAAAGGATGATGGTGGAGAAGTTGAGTTCACTGCGACCTACATCGAGGCTGGGATGATCTGCCATTTACGAGAAAAATCTATCTTCAGGAAAAAAGAAGATCTCTGGTACTACGTTTATGGTGAAGCAGATTTAACAAAGGAAAAACCTGGCAGAAACTCGCCATGCCTTTGTGGTTCTGGCAAAAAATTCAAGAAATGCTGCTATAAAAACCAGTAACTTCAAGAACTGTTATTTAAGTTTTAGAATATTATCTAAAAGAAGATTTGCGGTATGTTCTTTACTAGTTAAAGGCAACTGCACATCTTCTTTAGAAGTAAGTAGATGAAGCTGGTTGGTTGCACTCTCAAACCCAGTATTTTCACAACTTATATCGTTAACCGCCACCATATCAAGATTCTTATTCACAAGCTTTTTGCGACCATTTTCAATTATATTCTCACTCTCTGCAGCAAACCCAATCAAGAGCTGAACAGGTTTCTTTTCTAAACCAAGATGTTTTAGTATATCCTTTGTTCCAGTAAGCCCTATATTGCTTTCTCCTTGTTCTTTTTTCACTTTCTGTACATTGTACTTATCTGGTCGGAAATCAGATACCGCAGCACTTTTTATAATGATAGATGCATTACGACTATTCTCAGTAACAGCATTAAACATGTCTTTAGCTGTAATAGTCTTAATGAGATTTACACCCTTAGGCGGTGTTATACTAACAGGTCCAGTTACTAAGGTAACCTCGGCACCTCTTCTTTTGGCTGCTTGTGCAATTGCATATCCCATTTTACCAGAAGAACGATTGCTAATAAATCTAGCAGGATCAATTGGTTCTCGAGTAGGACCAGCTGTCACTAATACTTGTTGACCTTTGAAATCCTGAGGGACAATAAACTCATATAATTCTTCTTCAACATCATTCCACTCTGGCAGACGGCCTTTACCCTCTTCTTTACAGGCAACAACACCTGTATCCGGTTCTATAATTTTGTATCCATATTCTTTAAGTTTTCTTAAATTATTCTGCGTTGCAGGATGTGAATACATATCAGGATTCATTGCAGGACAAACTACAACCTGACTGCGGGCAGCGAGAACAGATGTAGAGAGCAAATCATCAGCCATACCAGCAGCAAGTTTTGCAATTGTATTGGCAGATGCAGGGGCAATCAGGTAAAGATCTGAATCACTACCAAGGTCAATATGGGCCATGATATTCTTTTCATCAAACATATCCTGATACACAGATTTTCCGGTAAGAGCTGCGAAGGTAAGTGGTTTAATAAATTGACTACCACCTGCGGTCAGCACGACATCAACTTCAGCCTCAGCTTTAACAAGATTACTGACCCAGCCAGCAACTTTAAACGCTGCGATACTTCCACATACACCGACAATAATCTTTTTCCCTGCCCACACTGAATTCATTTCAATCGCCTAAAATAAATAAAGGATAAAAAAGAAAGGGCATGCTTTCATACGAAAACATGCCCTGTATCAATCTTAGAAAAAACAGAGCTTAATCATCACTGCCACCAAAAAAGTGAAGTAGCATGAGAAAAAGATTAATAAAATCAAGATAAAGAGCAAGCGCGCCCATAATGGCACCCTTTTTAATTGCTGATTCACCTTGCTCTAAGATTCCCTGTTCACCCATGTTTTTAATCTTTTGCACGTCATATGCAGTTAGACCTGTAAATATCAACACACCAATAAAAGCAATAGCTGAGGCAAGAACTGAGTTACCTAAAAAGATATTCACAATTGAGGCAATGATAATACCAATCAATCCCATAAAGAGAAAAGAACCCAGACCAGATAAATCACGTTTAGTGACTAATCCATAAATTGCCATGGCACCAAACATTCCTGCAGCAATAAAGAATGTAGTTGCAATAGATGTGCTTGTGTATCTTAAGAAAATCGAAGATAAAGTTAAGCCGTTTAAAAGGGAGTAACCTAAAAATAGTGCCGATGCAGTTCCTGCCTGGATTTTATCAACTCTGGCGGATAGGAAAAACACCATTCCTAATTCAGCGAGTATCAAAATTAAAAATAGTGGGCTTGCCACAATTGCGTGAGTTACACCAGTATGGAATGCAAAATAAGCTGTAATGCCTGTAAGGCCTAGCCCAAGTGCCATCCAATTAAAAACTTTTGCAAGAAAAATTGAAGCAGCATCCTGACGAGCCTGTGTTACAGTAATAGCAGCATGACCTTTGTGATACATATTCATAACTCCAATGAAATTTAACGTTTAAACATTAATAAATGTTTTTATATTGAATCAATACTTTATTTGTAACCATTTGCAAATAAATTGCAACAGATCAATTGGTTAACAACTATAATGATATGGTTAATGTTTTTGAGTTTCTTTCTGCTTTTTAAGCCAACCTACTCTAATAAAATATTGTTGCCCACAATCAAGCCATCTATCACAACTATCATCATGCTTCATAACAGGTAGCTCTTTTTTTGTCGCTTTATCAATTCTACATTTGCCACTGTCTATATCTGCAACTCTAAAATACTTACAGCGAAGGCAAACCCTCTCAATTTTTTCCTTATCAAACATTTTTCCCTCTTATATTAAAAACTTACTGAAATCATACGTATAGTTTTCTTGGCTGTTAAATATATCTACTACACCACTTTTAAAACCAAACCTTCTTAAACCTTCTATAATCATTGTACGAGAATCATCTCCAATCACTTCATCTTCCTCATTAAAGCGATTGTAGATAACCCCTGCTATCTCAATTTGTCTTAGTTTACATAATTCAACAAGGCTTAAAGTATGACTAATCGAGCCAAGCCTTGAGCTGCTCACTAAAATGATTGGATATCCCTGTTGCTGCACATAATCAATGGAATTCACTTTACGATTTATTGGTGCACACAGCCCTCCAGCTCCCTCAATGAGTACATTATCATATCTTGAGAGCAATGTTTTAGTCGCTTCTGAAATCTTAGAACAATGTATTTCTCGTTGTTCTATTTCTGAGGCAAGATGTGGAGAGCACGGCTTTTTGTAGATATAGCTACATGTTATACCGGATAAATCTTCCTCAAAAAGGTCAACTCCCATAAGGGTTCTATGAGCCTTAATATCTTCACTTATACCAACACAACCTGTTTGTACTGGTTTTTGAGTGATTACCGACTTGTCTTGCTCTCTTAACCATTTTGCAAACAAACCAGTGCATATAGTTTTACCAATGTCAGTATCTATCCCTGTTATAAAAAAGACTCGTTTATCCATAGACCTCTACTTCTTCCTCGCTATGACAAAAAGTGAATTATAGCTAACAGGTAAGCCACGATCTGTTGCAAAGGCTGTATAATCTCTTTCAAATTGTTTATACTGAGCAACAGTAAGGGTACCTTGAAGCCCCCCACCAACTCCTGTATCCCTGATATGTTTTACAATCTCTTTTACTGTTTTGTAAAATAACTTATTCGATTTTTCTTCTACAAAATCTATATGGCAATATTTCTCTAATATTTCGATAAGTTGTGACTTATTGTAATAACGTAAACCTCGCCCTGTAAGCTCGGTAATTTCTTTCATTGTACCGGCAACAAACATGCTAAATGCCAAGCAACCATCATCAGTTAAAAGACTTGAACATCGTTCTAAAAAGCTATCAAGATCATCAAGCCATTGAAAAGAAGATGAAGAGATTATCAAATCACAGTTACTAGGAAGTTCTACGCTTTCAACATCCCCAATAAGTAATTCAACATTGTCTATAAATGAAGAAACCTGAGACTTTGTGTATTCACATAAATCAGCAGACAAATCAGATAATAATAGTTTTTCTACCTTTAGCTCTGATACGTATTTTTTTGTAAAAAGACCAGTACCACAACCTACTTCTAAAACTTGTTTAAAATTTTGTGGAAGATATGCCTTACAAAGCTCCATCAACCTTTCTGCAGCAAGACTCTGAGCGTGACTGTTTTTATCGTAGGTGGTTATACTATTTATAAAACTGTCAGTAACTTTTGATTTATCTATATCTTTACTCATTGCTGACTACCACTATCTCGGCTCTCTTCTACACAGATTGATAAATCATTCCATGAATAAAATGGGAAATGAGATCCCTTAATCACGCTATTATTTCTCATTTTCCAGAATTGTGTTTGGCTATTTGTTGGTACAATAAAATCTTTATTTGATATTAACGCCCTATGATAGATCGAGTCTTCGATATTTACAGGTTTAACTATCGAAATAATCCTTTTTAACTCTAACTGCTGATTTACTAGATCTCTTTCTGGTTTGTTGTCCATAAACCTCTTGAAATCACGACCACACATTTGACGGTAAAATCGATCACGAATAGCTACTGAATAATCTAAAGCCATACTCTCAAACAACTCCGGATTTATTCCATAGGTGGTATTTATCGGATCTAAGGTTCCATTTACAGCAAGAGCAAATGTAATTCTTTTTTTTAGCTGTTTATGACTAGAAAAAAATGTTTGCCCATACCAAACCCCCATAGACCACGATATTAAAACTATATTTTTATAAGGAGAAAGATAGTTAACAATTTTTGGTTCATCATTCTTTTGATAATCAGAAATAATAAGACAATCTTGGTTTTCTGGTAAAAGTGAGAGAAAGGGTTTTTCATCCATTCCCCAACCATTGAAAAATAAAAGCAGGGTGTTATCTGGACAACCCTCATTCTTTTTTGAAAAGAAAGTTCTCATACTATTCTAAAAAGTAACTCTAAGAACTTATCTAACTCATCCCTTTGCATATTAGCGCAAAGAGACAAACGTAACCTTGCAGTTCCTTCTGGAACAGCTGGTGGACGAACAGGCATAACTAGATAACCGTTTTCTTCTAATAGCTTTGATGACTCTACAGCCTTTTTGTCATCACCAAGAACTACAGGGATAATATTGGTCGATCCGTATGTTTCTAGATTGTTTGCGACGATTCTATTTCGAACTTCGTTTGAAACATTAAAAAGATGCTTTCTCTTTTCCTTTTGCGAACAGACATAATTGAAAACAAATTTATTCCACTCGTAGTTTATAGGTGGAAGTGCCGTAGTAAAAATAAGTGATCGACTGCTATTTATAAGATATTTTTTTATATTCTCATTGCAGATGAGAAAAGCTCCAATTGAGCCATAAGCCTTACCAAATGTTCCGACAATAAGATCAACACTGCTTAGTACATCAAGCTCTTCACACTTCCCTAGGCCATTTTCACCAAAAACTCCAACACTATGGGCCTCATCAACATAGAGCATACAATCAAATTCATTTTTTAGTTGGATAAGCTGTTCTATATTGGCGACATCACCATCCATACTAAAAACTGATTCAGTTACAATAATTGCTCTATTAAATTTTTTACGTTCTTTTACAAGAATCGATCTGAGCTGTTGATAGTCTGCATGATTAAATCTTTTTGTTGTAGCAAGGCTCAGTCTATAACCATCATGAATAGATGCATGATTGAGTTTATCAGACAGAATAAGATCACCCTTTTGCATTAACGCAGGAAGTACACCAATGTTTAAGTGATATCCTGAATTAAAAAGCAATGCAGCCTCACTATTGTAAGCCGTTTTGAGATCTTCTTCTAGAGAATGAGCAACATCAACACTTCCACTTAATAGCCGAGAGGAACAAGAACCCAACCTATATTTATTAAGTTTATCTGCTAACTCTCCGTTTTCAATTTCAGAGTAGAATGTTTTTTGTAGTTCAACTTCTGAAGCAATACCAAGATAGTCATTTGAACTCAGGTTATAGAGCTTAACACCATTTTTTAGAATATATGATCCCTGCTCATGGCTTATTTCTGTAAATTTTCTCAGTCTGCCTTTTTCACTGAGTGTTTTCAAGCTCTCTGAATAACTCATAAATATTTGCCTTCTGATAATATTTTGTACATTACATCAGTAAGCCTTTTTAACTGAGATTGGGAAATGATATATGGCGGCATCAGATATACTAGCTTACCAAAGGGACGTATCCAGACACCATGTTCAACAAACTGCTGTTGAATGGTTGCCATAGATTCAGAGGTAAGGCTTTCTTTAAGTTCAACAACACCAATTGCACCCAATACACGTACACCCTGAACAGAATGAAGCTCTAGGCACCTTTTAAGCTCTGTACTTAACTGCTTTTCTATTCTATTAACCTTCTCCTGCCAGTCGTTTTTAACAAGCAGATCAAGAGATGCTGAGGCAACACTACAGGCAAGTGGATTCCCCATAAATGTTGGACCATGCATAAATACACCTGGTTGACCAGCTGAGATTACCTCACCAATATGTTCGGTAGCAACCACAGTCCCCATTGTCATATATCCGCCAGTAAGTGCTTTACCGAGGCAAATAATATCTGGAGTGATTTGTGCATGATCACAACCGAACAACTTACCAGTTCTTCCAAAACCAGTAGCAATTTCATCAGCTATTAACAGTATTTGATACTCATCACAAATTTCTCGAACCTTCTTTAAGTATTCAGGGTGATAGAAATACATTCCACCAGCTCCTTGAACGACAGGCTCTAATACTATTGCGCATAGAGTCTTATGATTTTGCTCAACAAGCTCCTGCATTGATTGAAAATCATCATCACGCCATGTATCGCTATAGGTGCAGTTTGGTTTATCTGCAAAGAGATATTCGGGCAAAACGCCTTGATAGAGTGTATGCATTCCATTAATCGGATCACATACCGACATTCCATGGAAGGTATCGCCATGATAACCGCCTCGAATTGTGGCAAATCGTTTCTTTTCGGTTTTGCCAAGCGAATGCATATATTGCATTGCCATCTTCATTGAGACTTCAACTGCAACGGAACCAGAATCACAATAAAAAATACGATTAAGAGAATCAGGCAAAAGCTCGAGTAATTGTTGACCAAGTCTTACCGCTGGTTCATGGGTTAAACCGCCAAACATTACATGGGACATAGAACCAAGCTGAGTTTGTACAGCTTGGTTTAAAAAATCATTATTGTAACCATGTATAGCAGCCCACCATGAGGACATACCATCTATCAGTTCTTTATCGTCTTCTAGTGTAATTAAACAACCATCAGCTCTTTTTACAGGGTAAACAGGTAGTGGCTCTCTGATCGATGTATATGGGTGCCAGAGATGTGTTTTGTCAAAATCGATTATCTCATCAATTTTATCTGCCATTATTTATCACCTTGGACACTTCTAATTTTTAAACCAAGACGCTTAAACATCTCTAGATCATTTTGCAAACCCTCACCTGAAGTAGTGAGATAGTCACCGACAATCGCACCTGATGCCCCAGATTTAAAAATTTCTTCCTGTTGATCACCAAGCAAATTACGTCCACCAGCGCTACGTATTACAGCTAACGGGTTAATGAGAATAAACATTGCAAAGGTTAAAAGCACCTCGTCAAAACTAAGTGCGTCGAAATTTTCAAATGGGGTATTTTTAATAGGATTAAGCACATTGATTGGTATTGACCTAATATCAAGTTCTCTCAGTTCAAAGGCAAGCTCTATTCTTTGCTTTCTGGTCTCACCAAGGCCAATAATCCCGCCAGAACAAACATCCATACCTACATTTCTAGCGCATTGTATAGTCTCTACCTTTTCTTGCCATGTATGTGTGGTACATACTTCAGGAAAGTAACTTTTTGAGGTTTCAAGATTACAATGATATCTGGAAACACCAATTTCTTTTAAGTAACTTGCGGTTTCCTGGGTCAACATTCCCATGGAGGCACAAAGCGAAAGTGTCGTTTTCTCTTTTATAGCCTCATAAATTGGTTTTAATGCTTTTAATTGTTCAAGTGTGATAGCTTTACCAGCTGTAACTAATGAAAACCTACCAACACCATTCGCATCATTGTTCTTTGCAAGTGTTAATGCAAAATCTTGGTCAACCAATTCATAAGTTTCTACACTGGTATTATAATGGGATGATTGTGCACAAAATTTACAGTTTTCTGAACACTTTCCAGATTTGGCATTAACTATGGAGCAAAGGTCAACACTATTACCATGGTATTGTTGACGAATTTCAGTAGAGAAATGAAGCAATTCTTGAAGATTTGCTGAGGCGGAATGGTAATCGGCAACTTGACATGCTTCGTCAAAGGTTATGGGATTACCATTTAATAAACTTTTTTTAAACTTTTCGATCACGACAGTTTGAGTATGAGTCACTCAACTATTGCTAGATAAGTGACTCAATCTTTCGTCATTACTGGCTTAATTTCGCCAGACATTTTTCAAGAGTTTCAGGAGAATCGACTTGCAACGAAGTAACCTTAGTTCCTTTTGGTACAATCTTTCTCATCATACCCTTTAAAACTGTTTTTGGACCAACCTCGATAAAAGTATCAACACCGTCTTCAATCATTTTATTGATAATTTCACACCAGCGAACACGTGAAGCAATTTGTGAAGCCATCATTGATTTGATTTTATCAGTATCAGTCTCTGCATCTGCTGAAACATTAAAAACAACTGGAGTAACAGGAGCTGCAAAAGAGATATTATCCATAAACTCAGTAAAGTCCGGTACAGCATCCGCAACTAAAGGGCTGTGATTTGCACAGCTCACATTGAGCGGTATAACCTTAGCACCAGCTTCTTCAAGAGTTGGGTTAACAGAGTCTAGGGCTCCTTCTGTACCAGAAATAACAATCTGTTGCGGGGTATTGTAGTTCGCTACAGTTACGCAACCATCACCTTCATATCCATCAACGATCTTTTCTACATCTTCAATATTGAGACCTAAAACAGCACGCATGCCACCAGGGTTAAGCTCTCCTTCTCTATCCATGAGAGCGCCACGCTTAGCTACAAGTCTTAACGTTTCTTCGGCTCCAATAACACCTGTTGCATACAATGCTGAATACTCGCCTAAAGAGTGACCTGCAAAACAGCTAATCTCAGCATCGGCGGGAAGCGCATCTTTTACAGCCTGCCAACAGATCATATTAGTTACGGTTATAGCAGGCTGAACATTTACAGCTCTGGTTAACTCTTCAATAGGTCCATCAAAACAGAGTGTGGTGAGAGGTAATTCACAAACAGCCTCGGCTAAGCCTAAGAGAGCTGCGCACTCACTATTCTGCTCAACAAATTCTTTTGCCATGCCAATATATTGGGAACCCTGTCCGGGGAACAGTACAGCTATTTTCATTTTCTATTCTCCTTTTGACTTTTTTCCTTTTTCTCAACTCTTGCTTGGTGAAAAGTCAAAATCATATATATACCAACCCCAACGCAGATACCGGAGTCTGCAACATTAAAAGCTGGCCAGTGATAATCTTTTATATAAAAATCTAGAAAATCTACAACATGTCCATAGGCAACACGATCTATCAAATTACCTATAGCACCACCTGCAATAAGCCCAATGCCTACAATGTAAAACATTGATTCTTTACGCAAACTTACAACAAGAACGGTTAAACCAACTAAAGCAACCGCTGCAACACCAACGAAAAAATAGTGTCGCCAAGGTGAGTCTACATCAGCTAAAAAACTAAAGGCAGCTCCAGTATTCACCACATAAACCAGATTAAATAGGTCCGGTATTATTTCACGACTCTCATACAACTTGAATTCATTTAAAATCCACAGTTTTGAGAGTTGATCGGCAACAACAATTAGTGCTGTAGTTATAAGATAATAAAAGAAATACAATTTTACTCTTCCGCACTAAAATCCATTTCTTTAACAACAGCGAGGCAACGATCACAAATTTCAGGATGCTCCTCACTATCGCCAACAGTAGTAGAACGAATCCAGCAACGCTCACACTTAGTCCCATCAGCAAGTTTTACGGCAATTGAAAGCCCTTCAACCTCTTCACTGACATAAACGTTTTCGTAGGATTCGCCTTCTTCCATTTCAGACATGGCAGAAACAATTGCAATCTCTTTTAGAATTGCCCATTCTTCCTTGATGAATTCTGCGTATTCGCCTGTGCAACCAATAACAACATCTGCTTCAAGTGAGTGACCAATAACCTTATCACGTCTGGCAATTTCAAGTGCCTTAGTCATCTCTGAACGAATTTTAAGAATTTTTTGCCATCTTTTTTCTGAAGCATCATCAAACTGTGCATCAATTGATTTTGGAAAGTCGGCAAAAAAGATCGATCTTTCATCAATTTTATCATTTTCATGGATTCCATTGAGTGAATTCCAAGAATCGGATGCAGTAAATGCTAAAATTGGACTCATCAAACGAAGAAGACCATCTAAGATATCATATAGTACTGTCTGTGATGCTCTACGAACTTTTGAATCTGTTCCTTCAACATAAAGTCTATCTTTGATGATATCGAGATAGAAGGCACTCATTGTAATGCCACAGAAGTAATTGAGAGTCTGATAGATGGTATGAAATTCATACTTGTCATAACACTCAACAACTTTGGTTCTAAACTCCTCAAATCGAGATAAGGCCCAGCGATCAAGTTCAGCCATCTCCGAAACTTCCACGCGATCCTTTTGAGGATCAAAATCATGAAGATTACCAAGGAAGTATCTTATTGTATTTCTAATTTTTCTATAAGAATCAGATACCTGCTTGAGAATTTCATCAGACACCTTTATGTCGTCCTGATAATTTTCACTACAAACCCATAGACGAAGAATTTCAGCACCATATTTTTCAATAACTTCCTGCGGCGCTACAACGTTTCCTACGGACTTGGACATCTTTTTACCCTGACCATCAACAACGTAACCATGGGTGAGAACACCTTTAAAAGGTGCGTAACCACGGGTACCTGTTGCTGTAAGCAAGGAGCTCTGGAACCAACCCCTGTGCTGGTCACTGCCTTCGAGATATAAATCTGCAGGTGAAACGAGTTCTTCACGTTGTTCACAAACAGCAGAAAAGCTTGTACCTGAGTCAAACCAGACATCAAGAATATCTTCTTCTTTTATAAAAGTCGTGGAGCCACATTCACATTTTGCATCTTCTGGAAGAAAATCTTCAACATCATGACTAAACCACGCATCGGCACCTTCTTTTAAGAAAAGTTCATCAACCTTATCCATCACGTGTTGACTCTTAAAAACATCTCCACACTCTTTACAGCTGACAACTGTTACAGGTACACCCCAACTACGCTGACGCGACAAACACCAGTCAGGACGTCCTTCAACCATAGATTGAATACGATTTTGTCCCCATGAAGGTGTCCAAACCACCTTTTCTATGTTTTCAAGGGCCTTCTTACGAAGGTCATTGTTCTTCATAGAAATAAACCACTGTGGAGTCGCTCTGTACATAACAGGTTCTTTACAACGCCAACAGTGTGGATAGCTGTGACCAATATCACTTCTATTAACAAGCATGCCTGCTTCATTAAGATCAGCGATAATATCCTTGTTAACTGCAGGTACCTTACTACCTGCATATTTTCCAGCTTCTTTTGTGTAAAAGCCCTCTCCATCAACAGGTGAGATTACTTCAAGCCCGTATTTAAGACCTGTAATATAATCATCAGCACCATGTCCTGGAGCGGTATGTACACAACCTGTTCCAGCTTCTGTGGTTACATAGTCAGCCATAACAAGAAGCGATTCACGACCCATAAATGGATGATTGCATTTTCTATTCTCAAATCCAGTTGAAGCAAAAACAGAAATAACTTCAAAGGATTCAATTCCAGCTTCGCTCATTACTTTTTCAACTAACTCTTCAGCAATAACCCAGGTCTCATCACCAACTTTTACGGCCGCATATTGAAAATTAGGGTGAAAAGCAATACCTGTATTCGCAGGAAGGGTCCACGGGGTTGTAGTCCAAATAACTACAAATGTTTTATCACCCGCGAGTGCTGGATCAATATCAGAGAAATCACCTGAAACTGGAAATTTCACATAGATAGATGGAGAAGTATGGTCATGGTATTCAACTTCTGCTTCAGCAAGAGCTGTTGTACAGGTCGAACACCAATAAACAGGCTTTCTATTTCGCACAACTGAATCAGAGAGCAAGAAATTGTTGAACTCACGTGCTGTCGCAGCTTCATACGAATAATCGATAGTAAGATAAGGTTTATCCCAATCACCTACAACACCAAGACGTTTAAACTCAGCCTTTTGTGTCTTAATCCATTTATTTGCATACTTACGACAAGCACCACGTTTTGAAAGCTTAGGTATAGTCTTTTTCTTATCACCAAGCTCCTTGTCAACATTATGCTCTATCGGCAGACCATGACAATCCCAACCCGGGATATATGGTGCATTAAATCCAGCACCTCGTTTAGAACGAAGGATTATATCCTTTAAAATTTTATTAAAAGCTGTACCTAAATGAATATGTCCGTTCGCATATGGAGGGCCATCATGCAAAACAAACAGTGGACGATCTTTTGCAAAATCCTGAAGTTTTCCGTAGAGGTTTTCCTTATCCCAACGCTTGAGGATCATAGGCTCTCTCTGTGTGAGATTAGCCTTCATTTTAAAGTTCGTCTTGGGAAGATTGAGACTGTCCCTATAATCCATTTTTCTCTCCTTGCTTCAGTTATTGCCAACCACTAAAAGTGGCTTTAGATATATGTCAAATGTTCTTATCAATGTTTTCAAAACTTCATTATTCACATAGGATATTTGGATACTCCGATGAACCTTGCAAGAATAACAATCTAATAACAAGTTGCAAGTGATAAATAGGTATTTACGCTCTTATCCAGATTTTACTGTCAATTAAACTGGTTTTTTACAATTTATTTTCAACCAACAGTATAATTCTCTAAATCGACTTAATTTGGATGTAATAACAAAGAAAAACCAGATATCTTCCATCATTTCGTTACATTAGCAGCCACCTCACTTCTAATCACAAAACAATCAATTAAATTTGAAGTGTTACTATGTAAGCAGTTTTCTTTTTTTTCCTTACGAATGGAGTAATTTTAGAGACTTAACGTGCTAATAAGGCTATAAATATAAGTTTGTTTAATTCGCGTTAAGACTTTAAACAATAAGGAAGTCTTTTTTTACTTTGTTTAATTCTCAAAATATAATTATCAATTTATGACTAACGAACCTGTTCAGCCATCAAAGACCATGATAGAAATGCTGAAGGTGACTAAATTTTACCCACCTGATGTAACAGCATTGTCAGATGTTTCCCTTAACATTAAAACTGGTGAAATGTTTTTTCTCATTGGTAGAAGTGGGGCTGGTAAAACTACACTTTTAAAATTGTTATGCAGTATGGAAACACCTACTAATGGATTAATTGAAATCAATGGAATACCGACACAAAAATTGCGAGGTAACAAGCTTGCTGGACTGAGACAAAAGGTTGGTGTTGCATATCAGGATTTTAAATTATTAGTTGATAGAACAGTTTCTGAGAATATTGCTATATCAATGGAAGTTTCTTACAAAAAGCCACAGCTCATTCAAAAGCGTGTGAAAGATCTGCTCGCTCAACTTGACCTTGCAGATAAACATGACTCGATTGCAGGCGACTTATCTCGTGGTGAACAACAACGTATTACATTAGCTCGTGCCGTTGCAAACTCTCCTACTCTCATACTAGTGGATGAACCAACAGGAAATCTTGATGCGTCAACGACAGAAAGAGTAATGACTCTACTCGATAAATGTAATAAATCAGGAGCCACAATTGTAATTGCAACCCATGATGATTCGATTTATAGAAACACCCCAAATCGAGTTATGGAACTAAAAAAGGGAAAGGTTCACTCTCTAACAGGAGGTATCACTGAATGAGTTTCTGGTTTACAGTACTCAGGCAGGTTGGTCGCAACCTGAAACAGACCTGGGCCTCACAATTGATGACTCTACTGACCGTTAGTTTATCGGTACTAATTTTTTCATTTTTCTTCCTTGTTTATACCAATATGATCAGTTTTGGCGACAAACTAGGAAATGAATTAACTCTAATAATTTACTTGGATGAAGAGCCAGAACCCGAACTAAAAGAACAGCTCATTAAAAAAATTCATAAATTTGATGACACGGAAGATATCACATTTATATCAAGAGAAGAGGCTTACGAACGTTTTGCCGAGCAGCTAGGCGACAACCAAGATGTTCTTGAAGATATGCCTCGTGACTTTCTACCACCATCTATAGAAATAGTACCCTTAAGAAATCTAAGAAGCCTTAATCAGGTACAACTTTTTTCCGCCTACCTAGAACGACTGCCTGGTGCTCAAAAAGTTCAATACGGTAGAGAGTGGGTTGAACGTTTTTATTACTTCACTAAGCTCTTATCGATTGTAGTATTGTTGAGTGGCGCACTACTTATACTCACCACCATTTTTATGGTCGCATACACAATTCGACTAACTATTCTTGGCAGACAGGACGAGCTAGAACTACTCAAGCTTGTGGGAGCTACAAACAACTACATTCGTACTCCGTTTCTACTTGAGGGATTACTTCAAGGACTCATTGGATCTGGGCTTGGCATGTTTAGCTTATACATGCTTTATAGTTGGATTGCTGATAGATTTTCAGAGCCTGGGATTCTTAATATTTTTGATTTCACATTTTTCCCTATAGAAATATCCACAAGTATTATTTGCGCTTCAATTATACTCTGTGTTTTTGGTAGTTTCAGTTCTATGCAAAAATTTTTACGAATCTGATATGCTTAACTTTCATTGTAAAATATACAAGAAATTCTGTTTTCTATTAGTAGGCGCCCTACACTTGCCTTCTAAGCAAACACTTGCCCTTGTTTTGCTTTTTATCTCCACATTTTTGATTATAGATTTTCATTATGCGTTTGCCGCAGGAACTGGACTTGAGAAAAAAGAAAATCAAGTTCGAATAAATATTCATAAACTTGAAAG
>PPCM01000208.1_pt1 | contig 75445 bp, 63 predicted proteins | sample 1555541 | NCBI WGS metagenome assembly PPCM01 (sample SAMN05284479, study PRJNA326546) | Marine sediment metagenome, whole genome shotgun sequencing project. | isolation source: marine sediment | place: Germany: Wadden Sea | collected 2012-09-05 | reverse complement strand
CTGTGTAGAAGCTATAAAAAAAACAAAAATAAAAAAAGTCTATATAGGGACACTAGATCCCAACCCGTTAGTAAGTGGCAAGGGTAAAAAAATGTTAGAAGCAGCAGGGATACAAGTAGAAGTAGGTGTACGAGAGAAAGAAATAAAAGAGATGAACAAAGTATTTAATCACTATATAACAACAAAAAAGCCATACATAACACTGAAAACTGCAATGACATTAGACGGAAAGATAGCAACAAAAACAGGGCATTCAAAATGGATAACAAGTGAAGAGTCGAGAAAAAAAGTACATCAAATGAGAAATGAAAATATGGCAATACTCACAGGAATAGGAACAATAGAGGCAGACAACCCAAGGTTAAACACAAGACTGAAAAACCAGGAAACAAAAAATCCTATAAGGATAATTGTGGATACAAATTGTCGAATAGATATAAAAACAAACATCGTTCAACAAGCAAAAGAGGAGAAAACAATCATATTTACAGGTACAAAAACAAAAAAAGATAAGATCGAAAAATTGAAAGCTTTAGGCATAGAAATAATACAAACTCAAAACAGCATAGATAAGATTGATATAAAAGAAATGATAGAAGAATTAGGTAAAAGAGGAATAGACACAGTATTAGTAGAAGCTGGAGGAACACTTGCCTATAGCCTAATCGAAACAGATTGCATAAATCAAATAAATGCATTTATAGCACCTAAGATAATAGGTGGAAAAGAAAGCAAGACACCAGTAGAAGGGATAGGCTATGACAGAGTGGACAACGGAAAAGAGCTAATAGTGAAAAAGATTGAACAAATAGGACCTGATATCTATATAGAATCAGAGGTAAGGGAGGCATAGTATGTTTACAGGTTTAATAGAAGAAATTGGATATATAGAAAAGATAGAAACAAAAACAATATCAACAACAATGCAGATAAAGGCAAAAAAAGTACTCGACAAAGTAAAAGTTGGAGATAGCATAGCGACAAATGGTGCGTGCTTAACAGTTGTGACACATACAGATAATACATTTACTGTGGACATAATGGCAGAAACCGTAAGAATGACAAACATAAAAACATTAAGAAAAGGTGACCCAGTTAACTTAGAAAGAGCATTAAGACTAAGCGACAGATTAGGAGGACACATAGTATCTGGACATATTGATGGAACAGGAGTAATCAAAGAGTTTAGAGAAGAAGAGAATGCAATATGGGTCAAGATAGAAGCTTCAGAAGAAATTCTAAAATATATTATAAAAAAAGGATCAATCACAATAGATGGTATAAGCCTAACAGTAGCAAAGCTAGAAAATGAAACATTTAGTGTATCATTGATTCCATTAACAAGAGACGATACGACACTGGCTTCAAAAAAAGTGGGAGATATAATCAACCTAGAGTGTGACATCGTCGGAAAATATGTAGAGAGACTAATGGGATATGAAAATAAAGAATCAAAAGATAATGTGACAATGCAATTATTACAAGACAATGGATTTTTATAGGAGGGAACAAAATGAAAAAATTTAACACAATCGAAGAAGCAATACAAGACATTAAAAAAGGAAAGATGATAGTAGTAGTAGATGATGAGGATAGAGAAAACGAAGGCGACTTATTGATGGCCGCAGAGTTTGCAGATCCACAAGCAATTAATTTTATGGCAACACATGCTAGAGGTCTTATATGTATGCCAATGGAAATAGAAAGACTCGAAAAATTGGATATACCTCAAATGTTAGTCAATAATACAGACTATAAAGAAACTGCATTTACAGTATCGGTGGACCATATAGTGGCAGAAACAGGTATATCTGCTTTTGAGAGGTCATACACAGTCAATAAGCTAATAGACGACAACGCAGTAGGAACAGACTTTAATAGACCGGGGCATATATTTCCTTTAGCGGCAAAAGATGGAGGGGTGTTAGTAAGAGCGGGACATACAGAAGCAGCAGTGGATTTAGCAAGGATGGCAGGGTTAAAACCAGCGGGCGTAATATGCGAAATAATGAAAGATAACGGGGAGATGGCAAGAGTACCTGATTTAATGACGTATGTAAAAAAACATGGGCTAAAAATAATAACAATCGCTGATTTAATCGCATATAGAAGAAAAAATGAGCTACAAGTAGAATGTGTGGCAAAGGCAAAAATGCCTACAAAATATGGTGAGTTTGAAATGTTTGGTTTTCAAAATACGCTAAATGGAGAACATCATATTGCCTTAGTAAAAGGTGATATAAAAGAAGACAAAGAAGTTTTAGTAAGAGTGCACTCAGAGTGCCTAACTGGAGACGCATTTGGGTCAATAAGATGTGATTGTGGGGACCAGTTAGGAGAAGCCTTAGAACATATAAATCAAGAAGGTGAAGGTATATTATTATACATGAGACAAGAAGGGAGAGGTATAGGACTCATAAATAAGATAAAAGCATATGAACTTCAAGACAATGGAAGAGATACAGTAGAAGCAAATAATGATTTAGGTTTTGATGATGATTTAAGAGACTATGGAACAGGTGCGCAAATGCTAACATTATTAAATGCGAAAAAAATTAAATTGTTAACAAACAACCCAAAGAAAATCGCGGGACTTTCTGGCTATGGGATAGAGGTAGTAAAAAGAGTACCAATAGATATGGGGAGTTGTGAAACAAATGAAAAATATTTGAAAACAAAAAAAGAAAAGATGGGACACATTATTGATGTGATGGAGGCGAACTAATGAAAACATATGAAGGACAACTAATAACAAAAGAGAGAAAATACGCAATCATAGTAGGCAGGTTTAATGAATTTATAGGAAGCAAGTTACTAGATGGCGCAATAGATACATTTAAAAGACATGGTGCAAAAGAAGAAGAAATAGAATTAATATGGGTACCAGGGGCATTTGAAATCCCTTTAGTTGCAAAAAAAACAGCCAAGAGTGGCAAATATGACGCTGTAGTGTGTCTTGGAGCAGTTATAAAAGGATCCACACCTCATTTTGATTATGTTAGCAGTGAAGTAACAAAAGGAGTAGCAACAGTATCCTTAGAAACAGAAATTCCTGTAGTCTTTGGTGTGCTTACAACAGACACAATCGAACAAGCAATAGAAAGAGCAGGGACAAAAGCAGGAAACAAAGGAGCAGATGCAGCATTAACAGCAATAGAAATGGTTGATTTAATTGAAAAAATCTAATACAATATATTTATAGTAATATATCCTAAGAAACGATATTAAAGACTGAAACTACGAATCCCCTTTTGAGTAGTTTTGTATATAGTCTTAATATACTCGCTGACGAGCCCCCCCTGGTTCGTCAGTTTTCACTTTTTGTGAAGTGATTTTTTAAATTAGGTACAAACATAAGATAATATAGTTGACTTTGCAACTAAAAAAAGGTAACATTAGTTGACTTTGCAACTAAAGAGGTGGAAGAATGCATAAAATAGAAAAAGAAATCACAAGAGAGATAGCACGTGTCCACAGGTATTTTAGCGGGTATGTAGAAAAATATTTATTAAAACAGTATCAATTAAACATATCACAAGCAAAAGCTATTTTATATTTACATAATCATTCAGGGGCAAGCCAAGATCAAATCAGTGAAGAGATGGTAATGGATAAGAGTGCAGTTGCGAGAATAGGAAAACATTTAGAAAAGCAAAACTATATAGAAAGAAAACAAAACCAAATAGATAAAAGAGCATATCAAATATACTTAACAAAAGAAGGTCGAGAAATATATAACGTCATCGTAAAGCTATTAAGAGAGTGGGATGATATCGTTAGAGAATGTTTGAGTGAAGAAGAAGAGCGAGAGTTATATGTATTACTAGAAAAAGTAGCTTCAAAGCTAAAAGAAAAAAGAGAAGAAAAGAAGAAAAAGACAATTAAGGAGGCATAGACATGCAATCACAAAATAAAGGACCAAATAAAATGGCATCGGAGCCAATAACAAAACTATTGTTTAGCATGTCATTGCCAGCAATTATAGCAATGCTAGTGCAAGCATTATACAATTTTGTAGACAGTTTATATGTAGCAAGACTAGGGGAGGATGCACTTACAGCAATCTCGCTAGCATTTCCTATACAAATGATTATAATAGCGTGCTTTGTTGGGCTCGGTGTGGGGGTAACATCAGTAATATCGCGAAAGCTAGGAGAAAAAAATTCCTTTGCTGCAACAATTGCGGCAGAACACGGATTTATATTGTTTGGAATAATGTATGTATTTATTGCAATCCTAGGCGCCTTTTTTATACATGGATTTTTTGCCAGATTTACAGACGAGCAGTCAATCATACAATACGGATCACAATATATAAGAATTATCATGTTGTTTTCATTTGGACGTATGTTTGCACAAGGCGGAATCAGTATTTTGCAAGGGACAGGGGATATGATTCGCTCAATGAAAGCCCAACTAATAGGAGCGATATCAAATATAATACTAGACCCGATAATGATTTTTGGGTTGTTTGGTTTCCCAAGACTAGAAGTAGCAGGAGCGGCTATTGCTACCGTGTCTGGACAGATCATATCAATGTTGTATGTTTTTACTGTTATATATAAAGGAAACTTACCAATCAAATTTAACTTGAGAAAGTTTAAATACTCAAAAGAGACTTTAAGAAGTATCGTTTCAGTGGCACTACCAGTATCAGTTATGCAAGGATTAGCATCTGTGATGATAGCAGGGCTAAATGTGATACTTGTAGGCTTTACAGAAACTGCAGTAGCAGTGTTAGGTGTATATTTTAAAATACAGTCGTTTGTATTCATGCCAATATTTGGGCTATCACAAGGGGCAATGCCAATACTAGGCTATAATTATGGAGCGAAAAATAGAGATAGATTTATAGAAACAATAAAAGTAAGTAGTGTCATTGCATTTTTATATATGGGACTAGGAACAATCGTATTTCAAGTTTTTCCAGTAGAGTTATTTGGACTATTTAAAAGCTCACAAGAAATGACAGACATTGGCGTAACGGCATTTAGAATAGTAAGTTGGATGTTTCCTTTTGCAGGGATATCAATAATGGTAAGTACATCGTTTCAAGGGATGGGAGAAGCCCATATTAGTTTAATAATATCCTTTATAAGACAGATTGTAGTATTATTACCATTAAGCTATATACTAGGTCAAATTGCAGGGCTAGACGCTGTTTGGTGGGGCGTAATAGGATCAGAGATAGTAGGACTAACAGCAGTGTTATTGTTTTTCAAAAAAGAATACAATTCAAAATTAAAAGATTTGAGTCCTATATTAGATACAAAAATGAAAGAAGTAGAAGATAAGCATAGCTAAATTTGGAAAATATAAAAATATGAATTATTTACTAAAAATGACCATAAATATAACTTGCAACCACAAATGATAAGTGATATACTAAGTCGATTGTTAAGTTTATATATTTGACGAGGATAAAAGTAGCTAAAAAAAGAATTAATGAATTGATAAAAATAGAAGTAGACGATGCGAACTAGCCTGCCAAAGATTAATTCTTTAAGGGCTGTTTTTATTTAATAAATATATAAAGAAATATTTATAAAATCAGGAAGAGGAATTAAATGGAAAAAAATGGATTTTTAAGTTTAGGATTAAACGAAAAAATACTAAAAGCAATTGACGCGATGGGATTTGAAGAACCATCGAAGATACAAGAAGAGGTAATACCTTATCTTTTAGAAGGACATGATGTAATTGGACAAGCACAAACAGGAACAGGAAAAACATTAGCATTCGGAGCGCCAATATTAAATGACTTCAAAAGAAAAAATAAAGCGATTCATAGTATTGTATTAGCACCTACAAGAGAGTTAGCAATACAAGTAAATGACGAGATCAACAGAGTCGCTAAATTCATGAAAATCAACATACTACCTGTATATGGTGGAAGCCCAATAGACAGACAAATGAGAGCATTAAGAAGTGGTGTGGATATAGTAGTAGGTACACCAGGTAGAGTGCTAGATTTAATGAGAAGAAACTATATTGATTTATCACAAGTAGAGTTCTTAGTATTAGATGAAGCTGACGAAATGTTAAATATGGGTTTTATCGAAGATATCGAGGAAATCATTAAAGCATGTAACGACGACAGACGTACATTATTATTTTCAGCAACAATGCCAAAGCAAATCAAAAATTTGGCAAAAAATTATATGAGACCAGATTCAAAGCATATAGAAATTGCAAAGAAAACATTAACAGTATCAACAGTAGACCAATACTACTTTGAAGTAAAAAACAAAGATAGATTTGAAACTTTGTGTAGAGTGCTTGATAAAGAAGACCCAACTACAGTAATGATCTTTTGTAAAACAAAAAAAGGTGTAGATGAAGTAGTAGAAGGCATGCAAGCAAGAGGATACAATGTTGAAGGTATGCATGGTGACATGAACCAAAGACAAAGAATGAACACACTTAGAAAGTTCAAAGAAAAAAGTCTAGATTACATGGTAGCAACAGATGTAGCTGCAAGAGGTATTGATGTTGATAATGTATCACACGTAATCAATTATGATTTACCACAAGACATAGAGTCATATGTACACAGAATCGGTAGAACAGGTAGAGCGAACAAAGAAGGTATTGCATATACAATCGTTACACCAAGAGAATACATGATGTTAAAGCGTATTGAAAAGACAACAAAATGTAAAATCAAGAGAAAAGATATACCAACAGTAGACGATATAATACATACAAAGTTTAGAAACATATTAGACAGAGTAGGTAAGACATTAGAAGAAGATGAGTATAAGAAATTTATACCACTAGCATCTGAGCTAGATGAAGATCATGGTTTTGTTGATGTTGCGGCAGCATTAATGCAAATGGTATATGAAAAAGAAGTTAGTTTTGAATATAGCCAAAACACATTAGCAGTAAAAGCAGAAACAGTAAGATTGTTTGTAACAGTAGGAAAAATGGATAATCTAAAACCGGCACAAATTGTAAGATTTTTACAAAACACAGCTGGCGTAAAGAAAGAAGAAATAGGCAACATTGATGTCTTAAATAAATTCTCATTTGTTGATGTAAACGAAAGAGTAGTAGACGCCATAACAAAGAAATGTAAAGGCCAGAGACTAAATGGCAGAAAAGTAAAAATTGAAGTAGCGAACAGAAAATAACAAAATAGGGCTGTCTTGAGAAAATCTCTAGACAGCTTTTTTATTTTTTGAGACGTAAAATAGCGGGGCTTAATTATTATTTTTTATGCTGGTAGGCCACAAAGCGCCTAAGGCCTTAAAAAATAATAATTAAGCCCCTTTGTTATTTTACTTAGTAGATATTAAAGTTTGAGATTTGGTTAAGAAAAGTCAGCCCTAAAGGGGACGGCACTAAAAGTTTTAGAGGCATAGAAAAAAAGAGTTGTTTCACAGTTTGTGAAACAACTCTTTTTGATTACAAGATTATTTATTAAAATATTTTTCTGCTTCGCTCATTAGTTCGGAAACTAAATTCTTAACAGTAGTAATACCTTTGATTTTGTGAACACTAGACCCAGAAAATACTAAGCCATTGTTAACATCGCCTTCAACCGAAGCAACAAGTGCATCAGTAATACAGTAAGGTGTAGTTTTTGGATCACAAGTAATAAGGCAGTTATAACATTTGCTAATCTTATGCTCGCCTTTTTCAGCTTTATCAATAAAAAGATTCTTAAGTGCTCTACCTGGTAAGCCAACTGGGCTTTTAATGATTTTAACATCATCAGGTTTAGAGTCAACGTATGCCTGCTTAAAGTTAATGTGCGCATCACACTCTTCAGTAGCTACAAAACGTGTAGACATTTGAACACCTGATGCACCGATAGAAAGCATGTTTGCAATATCTTTCCCATCATAGATGCCTCCGGCAGCAATAACAGGAATCTTCTTTTGCCATTTTTCTTCAAATGGCTTAATAGACTCAATAACATCTTTTACGATATCTATAAGATTAGGTGCTGTATGAGCCTCTAACTCTTCCCCTTTAAAACCTAAGTGACCACCTGCTTCAGGTCCTTCAACAATAATTGCATCAGGAAGATAATCATACTTTCGTTGCCATAACTTAGTAATCGTTACTGCGGCTTTGCCAGAAGAAACAATAGGTGCAATCTTTGTGGTTGTACCTTTAACAAAAGATGGTAAATCTTTTGGAAGGCCAGCACCAGCAACGATAAGGTCTACTTTTTCCTTAACAGCAACAGATACCAACTCTGAATAATTGTTGATGACAGATAAAAAATTGACACCAATAATACCAGTTGGACTAAGTAAACGAGCATTACGAATCTCTTTAACAAGACCAGTAAGATTTGCATGTGCATTGTTCGTTTTAAAGTCTGGCTCTAAAAAGCCAGGTTGGGCTGCAGAGATAATTCCGATGCCACCTTCGTTAGCAACTGCTGCTGCTAATTTTGAAAGTGAAACACCAACTCCCATACCACCTTGAATCATTGGAACCTTAACTTTAAGATCTCCAATATTTAAACTTGGTAATTTCATAATAACACTCCTATATATTGATTTTCATCCATATAGTAATCTAAACTATATGAAGTGGTTGTCAAGAACCTAATTAAAGATTACATAAAGTATATGTTATTTATGCCAAATAGTCAAACAAAATTGTGATAATTAATATGTCGAAATATTTATAAAAAAGCGAGCACTTTCAATGGTTTCAAAGTGCTCGCAGTATAAGTCAAAAGTGTTTTTAGACTATTTATCCAAAATGTCTAAAATAGTATGCATATCTTTGTCTCCACGACCAGATAAGTTAAGGACAATAATCTCATCTTTAGGTACAGTAGGAGCCATTTTCATCAAGTATGCAAGAGCATGTGAACTTTCTAGAGCAGGAATAATTCCTTCTATTTTAGTTAAAGCTAAGAACGCATCAATCGCTTCTTGGTCAGTAGCACTAGTGTATGTTACACGTCCAGTTTCGTGTAGGTGAGCATGTTGAGGACCAACACCAGGATAATCCAAACCAGCAGAGATAGAATGAACAGGATATATATCGCCATTGTCATCTTCAAGAGTAAGTGTCTTCATACCATGAATCACACCAGATTTTCCAAGGGTAATAGTTGCTGCATGCATTGGTGTGTCTACACCATGTCCTGCAGCTTCAACACCATAGATTTTAACATCTTTATCATTTAAGAATGCATTGTATAGTCCAATAGCATTACTTCCGCCACCAACACAAGCGATAATATGATTTGGTAGTCTTGACTCTTTTTCTAAAATCTGAGATCTAGCTTCTTCACCAATAATTTTTTGAAAGTCTCTAACCATAGCAGGGTATGGTGCAGGACCTACAGCAGAACCAAGCACATAAAATGTTTCATCTAACTGATCAACCCATGTCATAAGTGCAGCAGTAACAGCATCTGAAAGTGTAGCAGTTCCATCAGTGACAGAAACTACCTTTGCACCTAAAAGTTCCATTTTTGAAACATTAATAGCTTGTCTTTCTATATCTTCTGCCCCCATAAATATTTCGCATCCAATGTTAAACATAGTACAAACTGTAGCAGTCGCAACACCATGTTGACCTGCGCCAGTTTCGCATATTACTTTCTTTTTACCCATACGTTTGGCTAAAAGAACTTGCCCAACAACATTATTGATTTTATGTGCACCTGTATGGTTTAAGTCTTCTCTCTTAAGGTATATCTTTCCACCACCAAGTTGTTCAGTTAAGTTTTTAGCATAATATAGGGGGGAAGGTCTGCCTACATATTCTTGCAAGTAATGACGGTATTCTGCCATAAATGCTTCATCTTCAATAGCGTCCAAATACGCAACTTCAAGTTCCTCTAAACATTTCATGATACTTTCAGGTACAAACTGTCCGCCAAATTCTCCAAAAAATTTCTCCATTTTCTCTTTCTCCTTTATCATTTATAATAGTAGTATTTAATCGAAAAGCATTACGTATATACGTATTTATAAGCACAAAAAAACACCTCGTCATTAAAGGGACGAAATGTTCGCGGTGCCACCCAATTTTAGATTGATTATATAAAAAAACATCCTATGTAGAAAAACCACTACAATAGATGTTATCAATCTCACTCACTGATACGGAATGTTCATTCGATATCTCGTCTTTATAACGTAAGACTAACGGCAAATGCTACTCTCAAAAGATTTCACAAAGCTCCTCAAAGAACCATTCAATAATCATGACCTATACTGGCTTTCACCGTACCCAGCTCGCTAAATAGACATTTGACTATTTACTATTTCTTATCACAGGATTTAAATATTAAAGTAATTATAATGCGGTACTACACTAAAGTCAATAGCCAATAGCTAAAAAATAAAAATTAATCTTGTAGGTATTTAATAGAATAGATACCTACAAGAAAAAAATCAAAGACCTTGGACAAGCTCCCCAACAAAATCAGCGGCCTCGTCTGTAGCAATACGTTCAACAATAGCACTACCAACAATGACACCATCGCAGATAGGTGAGAGCTCAGATACAGTTTGCCTACTAGAAACGCCAAAGCCAATAGCAACAGGTGTATTTGAATATTTCTTAATTGTTTGTACAAGCTCTTTTAAGTCATAATTAAACGTAGACCGTTTACCAGTAACACCTAAAGAGGACACACAATAAATAAACCCAGAAGCATCTTTTACTAAGCTTTCAATGCGATTTTCCGATGTAGGTGCAACAAGTTGAATCACATGAAAAGGGCGATGGCCAATAATGTTTTGCATGACTAATCGTTCCTCCAAAGGCATATCTGGGACAATGACTCCATTTACACCTGCTTCAAGGCAATCGATAACAAAAGGAACAAAACCGTATTTAAATACAGGATTGAAATATGTTAAGAAAACAATAGGAATCTGTGTTACGAGGCGTAGTCTTTTGACTAACTCAATGCAATGTGAAAGATTAATATTATTTTTTAATGCGCGAAAATACGAGTTTTGAATGATGTCACCATCAGCGACAGGGTCGCTATAAGGAACACCAAGTTCTATAATAGTCGCACCATTTTTTTCCATTTCTAAAACAAGATTATAAGTATAATCTAAGTCAGGGTCACCACAAGTAATAAAAGGGATTAAATTTTTATCATTACGCTTAAAAGCATTTGCTAATAAATCAGTCATATTAATTACCTCCTTCAAAATCTAAAACAGTATCCATATCTTTGTCACCTCTACCAGAAAGATTAACAATAACTGTTTCATCACAATCGGTATGAGGCATTAATTTTTCTAAATACGCAATTGCATGTGAGCTTTCCAAGGCAGGGATAATACCTTCTAGCTTAGTTAGTCGTTTAAATGCGGCCAATGCTTCGTGGTCAGTAATGCTATCGTATTGAACACGTGTACTTTTGTGTAAAAAGGCATGTTCAGGTCCGACTCCAGGGTAATCAAGGCCTGCAGATACTGAGTGAGCAAGGTTGAGTTGTCCGTAGTCATCTTGTAGCAAGCGTGTTTTCATACCATGCAAAACACCAGTAGAGCCTTTAGACATAGTAGCAGCATGTAGATCAGTATCAACGCCATGACCAGAGGCTTCAATGCCATATAAAGCGACAGATTCATCATTTAAGAATGGGTAAAACATGCCAATAGCGTTACTGCCACCGCCGACACAAGCAACGATATAATCAGGCAAATCCATATTTTTAACATCCAATTGCATTTTTGTTTCAGTACCAATAATTGATTGGAAATCTCTCACCATAGTAGGGTACGGATGAGGACCAACAACAGAACCAATAACATAAAAAGTATCAGTTGCAGCAGAGGCCCAAGCCCTAATAGCCGCACTAGTTGCATCCGCAAGGGTTGCACTACCTGTAGTTACAGATGTTACTTTTGCTCCGAGCAATTCCATTTTAGAGACATTAATAGCTTGACGTCTAATATCTTCTGCACCCATGAAGACTTCACAAGACAGGTTAAAAAGTGTACAGATTGTAGCGGTAGCAACACCATGCTGGCCTGCACCTGTTTCACATATTACTTTTTCTTTTCCCATCCTTTTTGCTAAAAGTACTTGTCCAATAACATTGTTAATTTTATGGGCACCGGTATGATTTAAATCTTCTCTTTTAAGATAAATCTTAGCTTTTTTATAATAATTTGTAAGATTTTTAGCATAATACAAAGGTGTAGGTCTGCCAGAGTAATTTGTCAAATAAAAATTATAAGATGCTAAAAATTCAGGATCATCTTTCGCTTCTAAATAAGCATTTTCAAGTTCTATTAAAGGGTTCATTAACGTTTCGGCCACATATTGGCCTCCAAATTCACCAAAATATTTATTCATTATACGTCCTCACTAATTCTATAAATTCTTTTACTTTTACAGGATCTTTTCCTTCTTTAAAATCAATTGTAGCATGATTTAGGTTATCATATTCGACACTGCTACTGACATCAATAATATTGGGAGAAGTTTTTGATATACATTCTTTTGCATTATCATGGTTGATGCCGCCAGCAATGATTAAGTCTAAATTAGTTGTTAATTTAGTAATTAATGACCATTGAAAAACTTCACCAGTACCACCATAGGCTTGATCAGAGAAAGCATCTAACAAGAGACCATCTAATTGGTTATATGACTTAGCAAGATCAAGAGAAGAGCAATCCTTTACACGAATGCTTTTCCAAACAGTCTGGCTAAACTGTCTACAAAAGCTAGGGGATTCCTCGCCATGAAACTGTAAAACATCAAGATGACAAGACTCAATAGCATGCATAACAAAATCAAAGGTCGGGTTTACAAACACGCCCACTTTTTTAATACGTGAGTCAACATTAGCAGCTAATATTGATGCAGTGGTGATAGAGACCTGTCTTTTTGATTCTGCAAAAACAAAGCCGATATAATCAGGTAAATACCTATTCATAATATGCACATCATCAGAGTTTCTAATACCGCATATCTTAATTTGAGTCATGTAAAACACCTCTCAATTCATTGATTTTATCCATCATGTTGTCTTCGCGCATAATACTTTCGCCAACTAAGACCGCATGAACACCTAATGATTCGAGTTTTAAAATATCATCATGTGTGTTAATGCCACTTTCGCTAACGACTATGCAGTCCTTTGGAACAAATGGTAGTAACGCTTCAGTAACAGATAGGGACGTTTTAAAAGTTTTTAAATCACGGTTGTTAATGCCAATAATACGTGCACCTGCTTTTACTGCTTGGTCAAGCTCTATGCGGTTATGAACCTCGACGATGGCATCCATGCCTAAGTGATGAACAAGATGTAAGTATTCGGTCATATCTTTAAGAGATAAAATGCTAGCAATTAATAAAACTGCATCTGCGCCAAGCTGTCTTGTCTGAAAAATTTGATATGGATCAATGATAAAATCTTTTCTCAAAACAGGTTTTGATGAATAATCTTTCACGATTTTAAGATTGTCATTAGACCCTAAAAAAAACTTTTCCTCGGTCAAAACTGATATACAATCGATAGGGGCTTTCTCATAAATCTGTGCAATAGCCTCAACATCAAAATCTTTTCTAATAATGCCCTTAGAAGGCGATGCTTTTTTTACTTCGGCAATAATACTTATATCATTTGAGCATAATGCATCATAAAAGCTAATGGGAGGAGAGATAGAAGCAATTTCAGCAAAGAGTAAAGCTTCAGGTACAATATCCTTTTCAAAAGCAATTAAATCAGCTTTGTGCTTAATAATTTTAGAGAGTATCATGACAATCACCTCGACTAGCAGCAATAAAATCATTAAGCTTATTAAGGGCTTTTTTAGATAAAATAGCTTCTTTAGCAATCTTGAACCCTTCTTGTAAAGAGTCACACATGCCATAGACATATAAGACCGCGCCAGTATTAACACATACAATATCTAGTTTAGGACCTTCTTGTCCATTAAAAATTTCATTAATAATTTGCGCATTATCATATACTTCGCCACCTACTAAATCTTTTGGTTCGGCATAGGTAATACCAAAATCAAAAGGAGATATATAGTATGTATCAACAACGCCATTTCTAAGTTCAGAGACCTTGGTCTTAGTAGTGGTACTAATTTCATCTAAACCATCAAGTCCGTGAACGACCATAGCACCTTTAACCCCAAGCATGTTAAGTGCATTAGCCATGACTTCAGTTAAAGACTCGTCATACACACCAAGTACTTGATAATCGCACCCAGCAGGATTAGATAAAGGGCCTAAGAGGTTAAAGATAGACCGTAAACCTAACTCCTTGCGAATAGGAGCAACATTACGCATTAGGGGGTGAAAGTTTGGCGCAAACATAAAACCTAAATTAGTTTTAGATATGCAGACTGATACATCATCAGCAGATAGGTCAATATTTACACCTAAAGCCCTTAAAACATCAGCGCTACCACTTCTGCTAGACACAGAAGAACTGCCATGTTTCACCACTTTTGCACCACATGCGGCTGCTACAATAGCAACAGCAGTAGAAATGTTAAAAGTGTTTGAACCATCACCACCAGTACCACAAGTATCAATCCCATCAGAGTGATTTTTGATTGGTGTAGCAAATTCTCTCATGACTTTTGCACCAGCGGCGATTTCGCTTGCTGTTTCTCCTTTGTTATGTAACGAAACCAAGAAAGCTGCAATTTGAGCAGAAGATGCATGTCCGTTTAATATATAGGTCATAGTTTCTGTCATTTCATCAAAAGAAATGTTTTCGTTGTTTATAATTTTTAAAATAGTATCTTTCATTGGGTAACTCCTTTGTATTTATTAGCAATATCTAAAAAATTTCTAATTATTTGTTTTCCATATTCTGTACCAATGGATTCAGGATGAAACTGAACACCGTATATAGGCAAATCTTTATGTTTAATAGCCATTATTTCATCATCATCTGTAGAAGTAGCAACAACAACTAAGTCATCAGGAATCGAATCCTTTTTAATAACCAATGAGTGATAGCGCATAACTTCAAATTGGGAAGGAATCGCTGAAAAAATCTCTAAATCATTATGATTAATGAAAGATGTTTTACCATGCATTATTTCTTTTGCAGAAACAATATTTCCTCCAAATGCTTGCCCGATAGATTGATGACCAAGACATACGCCAAGAATTGGGCAACTACTTTTAAAAGCATCTATAACATCAAGGGTTATACCACTTTCTTCCGGTCTTCCGGGACCAGGTGATAAAATAATACAATCAATGGGTAATTTTTTAAGTTCATCAATACTGATTTCATCATTTTTAAAAACAGATATATCTGTATATATTTCACCTATGTATTGATATAAGTTATAGGTAAAAGAATCATAGTTATCAATAATAACAATCATGAGCGTACCTCCTGACAAGCGGACTGCAATGCTTTTAGTTGAGCATTTGCCTTTCTCATAGTTTCATCAAATTCATTTTTAGGAACAGAGTCATATACTATACCAGCACCTGCTTGGATATATGCGGTCTGGTTTTTAAATATAATTGTTCGTATAGCAATACAAGTATCCATTGTTCGATCAAAGCCAAACCAGCCTACAGCACCGCCATAAATACCGCGTTTATTGGTTTCCAAATCATTAAGTATTTCCATAGCTCTCTTTTTAGGTGCGCCTGATAAAGTTCCAGCAGGCATACAAGAGATTAAAGTATCTAATGGATGAATATTAGGCTTCGGTTTTCCAGAAACCAAAGAAACAATGTGCATAACATGAGAGTATAGTTTTACATCCATATATGTATCGATATTAACAGATCCAAACTCTGCTACTCGTCCAATATCATTTCTGGCCAAATCAATAAGCATTTTATGTTCGGCTAATTCTTTTTCATCTGCTAACAAATCATTTCTTAAAAAATCATCCTCAGCTTTGTTTTCACCACGTGGTCTAGTTCCAGCAATAGGACAAGTCATAATAGTCTCTTTTGTATGCTTCGCAAGCATTTCTGGTGAAGAACCTAAAACTTGATAATCACAAAAGTCTAAGTAGAACATATATTGAGAGGGATTAATATCTCGTAAAGATTCATAAGCAACAAATGGGTCCAAATTAGTATTAACAGATAGCCTTTGTGATATAACACACTGAAAAATATCTCCGTTTATGATCTTTTTTTTGATTCTATTAACTTTTTCAGAATAACTTTCAAGTGATTCGTTTGAAGAAAAATGTTTGTCCATAAAAAAGTTTTTCTGGGAAGTATTTTCTATATCATTTTTATTAATTTCACTTAAAATACTTAAAATGTTTTCAATACAAGCTTCATAAGCTTTTTCTGCATCTTCAACAGTATCAGAATGCACGGTTACTCTAATCTCTTTAGTCTCATTGTCATAAGTAATTATTTCACGAGGGATAATCAAATGAGAGTCTGAAGTATTTACCGTATCTGCTTTGTCAGAAAAAATTTGGTAAGCATACTTAGCGGTATCATAGCCGATATAACCAACAGCACCACCCCAAAATCTTTCAACATTTTTTGCAATATCCATTTCATATTGACCAATAATGTTTTTAATGACAGCTAGAGGATTATCCAAATAGTTTTCTTCTTGATTGTTTCTCAGTACTTTTACAATGTTTTTCTTACATATAATTTCAACCATGGGTTTGCGACCAATATGAGAGTATCGACCTAGTCCTTTGCCGTGCTCTACGCTTTCAAGCAAAAATGATTTTTCACCATTTCTAAGTCGCTTAAACAAAGCGATTGGGTCTAAATCAGTGCTATTAATCTTAAAAGATAAATAACCTCGGCCATAAGTTTTATGTAGTTTCTTAAAATCATCAATTGAGGGATAAAAATTCATTATCTCTACTCCTTTCAAAAAAATAAAAACTCCGCCCTTGAAAAGGGCGAAGTATAATTCGCGTTGCCACCTTATTTTAAAATCATTCATCAAAAAGGGTATAAAAAAAACACCTTCAATAGAAAAAACCATCTATATTGGATGAATAATAAAAATCTCAACCAGATACGGAAATTAATCGATATCCTGTCTTTATAACGTAAGACTAACGGCTATTGCTACTCTCAAATAGATTTCACATTGCTTCTCATAGAACCATTCAATAAGGTTGACTACTGCTGGCTCACACCAAACCCAGCTCGCTTAAGCACCAAACATCTTATCTACTACTTCTAATCATAGAATTTATATTAAATATTGTAGCTATAGTACACCTAAAAAAAATAATTGTCAAACAAAAAAGTAAAAAAAGCATAAAAAGTTGTTCTTTTTTGAGATAAAAGCTATAATAATCAAATCAAAACAAACAGAAAAGAGACGAATAGATGAGTATAAAATTAGATAGATTTTTAAAAACATTTGAGTCCGTTAATGAAATAGGATATGCCAGTGATGGCGGGGTTACACGTCTTGCGTTTTCTGACGAGGATATGTTTGCACGAGAGTCATTAAAAACATTATGTGAAAAGAAAGATTATCAAGTGTTAGAAGATGGTGCAGGCAATATATTTATAACCAAAAAAGGAAAAATTGGAAAAGAAGAAATCTTGATGGGATCCCATATAGATACAGTGCCAAGTGGTGGCAAATATGATGGGGTTTTAGGGGTAGTTGCAGGAATAGAAGTCCTAGACATAATATCAGAAAAAAACATGAGCCATCAAGAAGACATCACGGTGGTTATATTTGCAGGTGAAGAATCAAGTCGTTTTAATCTGGCTACTGTAGGGAGCAAGCTAGCTACAAAAGCTATAACACCAGCAAAACTAAAAAAATACACAGATCAAAATGGTGTAACGTTATATGAAGCATTAGAAGATAGAGGTTATGATGTAAAAGATATAGAAGCGTCATATAGGCGCTTAAAAAAAGCAAAAGCTTTTTTTGAGTTACACATAGAACAAGGACCAGTTTTAGAGAGAACAAAGAACAATATAGGTATAGTAGAAGCTATAGCAGCCCCAACAAGAATAAAGATAGAGATTATTGGAGAAGATGCACACTCTGGTGGAACACCAATGAAAATGAGAAAAGATGCATTAGTGGCAGCAGCAGAAATAATAGTAGAAGTAGAGAAAATAGGCATCTGGGAATCGAAATTCAAAACAGTTACAACAGTAGGTAAGTGTGATGTTATGCCAAATGCTATGAATGTTGTACCGGGAAAAGTAGAAATGTATATAGATATAAGAGGAATAGACGAAGAGAGTATAGAAAGAACAGAGATGTTAATAATCAATAATATAAAAGGTATCTGCAGAACAAGAAAAATAAAAAGCAATGTCATTATACTATCTAGAGAAAAGCCGGTGAAAATTGATAAAGAACTCATATATAATATCAAGACAAATTGTGAATCCTTAGGATTAAAATATAAGATAATGCCAAGTGGTGCAGGACACGATGCCATGAATGTAGCAAAGATAGGAAAGGCAGCCCTAATATTTATACCGTGTGATAAAGGTCTTAGTCATAATAAAAAAGAAAAAGTAAAAGTTGAAGATTTAAAAAATGGGATAGAGGTCTTATATGAGAGTGTGGTTTCATTGATGAAGTAGAGCGGTAAGTTGTTAATAAATGAAAAAGGGGGATGCTAAAATGAATGAGACTATTAAACAAATCAAAAATAGAAAATCAATGAGGATGTTTACAGATAAACCCATTGCAGCAGAGAAAAAACAGATAATATTAAATGCAGCGTTACAAGCACCAACAGCAGGAAATATGATTCTTTATAGCATTATAGATATTACAGACCAAAATATTAAAGAAGAGTTGGCGATACTTTGTGACGACCAGCCTTTTATAGCAAAAGCACCACTTGTACTGGTTTTTGTTGCTGACTATAAACGGTGGTTTGATGCTTTTGAGCTAGCAGGATGCCAACCAAGAAAGCCAGAAATCGCAGACATACTATTAGCCCATGGAGATGCACTTATAGCAGCGCAAAACACAGTTGTAGCAGCAGATTCAATGGATCTAGGGTCTTGTTATATAGGTGATATACTAGAAAACAAAGAAAAAATATGTGAGCTATTAGACTTGCCAGACTATGTAATGCCAGCAACAATGGCAGTATATGGTTATCCGACACAGCCACATATTAACAGAAAAAAACCAAATCGATTTGATGTGAAATATATTGTTAAAGAGAATAGATATACAGCATTAGATAAAGAAGATCATATACAGATGCATGGGGAAAAAGATGAGAAAGTGTATGATCAAGAGGCGTATGAGAAGATGATGAAGGCTTTTTGTGATAGGAAGTATATGTCTGATTTTGCTTTTGAAATGAATCGGTCGGTTCGGGCTTATTTTGAGGAGTATATGAAGTAGTGGGTTTTTTGGGAATCGTAAAATAAAGGGAATTGCTTATTATATTTTGAGCTGGTAGGCCACAAACAGCCTAAGGCTTCAAAATATAATAAGCAATTCCCTTTTTTATTTTACTGACTTTAAGACGGGACATAGGTGGTGCATTAATATAAGCCCTTGGTGGTGTGGGGCAGGGGAAGTAGACGCTTTTGATTCTCAAAAGCACACGGTTTTAGTTTTGGGTCAAGGGATTTAGGGATTGGACGCTTTTGATTTTCAAAAGCACACGGTTTTAGTTTTGGGTCAAGGGATTTGGGGATTGGACGCTTTTGATTTTCAAAAGCATACGGTTTTAGTTTTGGGTCAAGGGATTTTGGGGATTAGACGCTTTTGATTTTCAAAAGTATACGGTTTTAGTTTTGGGTCAAGGGATTGGGGATTGGACGCTTTTGATTTTCAAAAGCATACGGTTTTAGTTTGGGGCGAGGAATTTTGGGAAACGGACGCTTTTGATTTTCAAAAGCATACATTTTTTTTAGAAGATTTATAGGATGATTAACTCTAAAATATAAAAAGGATTGATATAATATCAATCCTTTTTGTGTTTAATTAATCATTTACCATTGCTACTTAGATAGTCTTCTGTTAAATGTTAATCTTTGTGGTGTTTTGTTGCTTGAGTTTACGAAAAATCTAAAAAATGATTTTGAGCTGCTTTTTCTGTCTTTTTCTATATGATCTATGCCTGTGTTTTCAAAGCAGATTGATTGCAATTCTTCGTTGTCGTCTGTTTTGTAATAAATGGTTAATGTAGCACTTTCTCCTAGTGTTTCGCCAGCATCGTATACTGTAAAGTGATCGATTTTTCCTCGAAATGTTGTTTCTTTAAGGACGTGCATAAATTCAACAGGAAAATCCTTATCTATAGTTTTAAGTAAGTAGTGAATTAACTGCCCATAGCTAGTTCCTTCAATGTCTTCAGCTTGTATAAACTCTATGCATTTTGTTTCTTCTTTTGATGATATTCTTTTCATAATAATTCCTCTCAATAATGTATTTCAACTGAATCATACCGTAAATAATGAAAAAAGTCCATAAAAAGGGTGCAGACAATAAAATATGGGGCTGTGCTTCGGATTATTGATTTATTTTAAATCCGTAATCCGAAGCACAACCCCAATAAAATCAATTAATATAAACTAGATAAATAAGTTTACGTTTGATTCTTCTGCGTCGCCCAAATAAGCTGCAACGCCAGCGTAGTCTATACCATCGATTAATTCTTCTTCTGTAATTCCCATTATATCCATAGACATAGTACAAGCGATAATTTTAACGCCATTGTCCATAGCTTGCTTCATTAATATTTCTAGTGAGTCAACATTTTTGTCATTCATTACTTTTTTCATCATAGCTGTACCCATACCACCCATGTTCATTTTAGAAAGGCTTAGTTTGCTAGAACCTTTTGGCATCATTTTACCAAACATAGCATCGATAATAGGTTTTTTAACACTTGGTCCATTTGGTTTTCTTAAAGCGTTTAGTCCCCAGAAAGTGAAGAACATAGTAACTTTTCTGCCCATGGCAGCAGCACCGTTAGCAATGATAAATGAAGCTAACACTTTATCTAAGTCGCCACTAAATACTACCATTGTCTTACCATCAAAAGATGGTGCTTCGTTTCCTTGTATATTACAAGCTGTTGGCATGTCAGTACCTAGACCTTTTTGCATAAATACTTTTACTTCACTACCTTGTTTTTCAGTTTTTAGCATTGTGTTTCCAGTTCTTCTACACCACGCGTCAACATCTCTCGCAAAACCTGCATCAGTTGCTGTTACTTCTATAACATCGCCTTCGTTAATATCTTGCATAGTTTTAAAAACTTTCATGATAGGACCAGGACACTGAAGACCATTACAGTCTACTTTTAAGCTAGCTTTTATATCTCCTGTTGCATTGATTGGTGGGTTTGCTGGTTTATTCATAGGATCTTGTGTATCTCCTTCGTTATTATTTATATCATCTAATTCTGCAGCCATTTCTTCATGGAAAGCAGATTTGTAAAAACTAAATCCACCTGGATATACTTTTACATTATCAAATCCATTATTCGTTAATGCACGTAGTCCAACATAAGAACGTACACCGATAGCACAATAAACAACAATTTCTTTTGTCTTATCTAATTCACTCATTCGATCTCTTAGTTCACCAAGAGGAATGTTGATAGAGTTAGGGATAACACCTGCCATACGTTCTTCAGGCTCACTAACATCTAATACAATAGTTTTGTCTGTGTTACTATCTTTTAATTCATCCCATTTTACAAAAGATACTTTTTCAGTCAAAATATTTTCGGCAACAAAGCCAAGCATATTTACAGGATCTTTAGCAGATGAAAAAGGTGGTGCATAGGATAGCTCTAATTCTTTTAGGTCATAAATAGTACCGCCAAGACGCATTGTAGTAGCTAGTGTGTCTAATCTTTTAGCAACACCACTTTGTCCAACAACTTGACCACCAAGTATTTTACCCTCAGCATCAAAGATCATTTTAAGTGCTAGAGGTGCTGCACCAGGATAATATCCTGCATGAGATTTCTGATAAATAATCGTAGTAAAATAATCTTTGTTGTAAACTTTTCCTTGTTTTTGTAATGCTTTTTCATTTTGACCAGTAGATGCAGCAGACATATCAAATACTTTTGCTACAGCCGTACCCATTGTTCCGTTATATTTATCTTTACCGCCACAAATATTGTTAGCGCATATTCTTCCTTGTTTATTTGCAGGGCCTGCAAGAGGAATCATAGTCTTGTCTTTTGTAACAAAATCTTCAACTTCAATCATATCTCCAAGAGCAAAAATGTTCTCATCTGAAGTCTTTAAATATTCGTCTACTACAACACCGCCTCTTTGATTAAGTTCAAGGCCTGCTTCTTTTGCCAAAGCAGTGTTTGGCTTAACACCAATTGATAAGATAACAATATCTGCTTCGATTTTTCTTCCGCTTTGTAGCGTTATAGTAGTAACGCCATTATCATAATTAAAGTTGCTAACACCGTCGCTTAAAACAAGATCAACATCATTCATTCTCATATTTTCGTGTAAAATTTGTGACATTTCATAGTCTAGTGGAGCCATTACTTGGTCTAGCATTTCGATTAAGGAAACATCCATGCCTAAGCTATGAAGGTTTTCTGCCATTTCTAGGCCGATAAATCCACCGCCAATAACTGCAGCTCTTTTAGGTTTATATAGCTCGCAAAACCCTTTGATTTCATCAGTATCTGGAACCGTCCAAAGTGTAAAGATATTTGGAGAATCAATGCCTTCGATAGGTGGCTTAAGTGGTGAAGAACCAGTTGATAGTACTAAAGTATCATAACTCTCTTCATATGACTCGCCAGTAACATGATTCTTAACAGTTACAGATTTTTTATCTTTATCAATACTCATGACTTCGTTTTGAACACGTACATCAATATTAAATCTTGAACCCATTATTTCAGGCGTTTGGACAAGTAATGCGTCTCTGTCAACAATCACATCACCAATATAGTATGGTAATCCACAATTTGCGTAAGAGATATACTCACCACGCTCAAATAAAATAATTTCTGCTTCTTCATCAAGCCTTCTCAGTCTTGCAGCAGTACTGGCACCACCAGCAACGCCTCCGACGATTAAAACTTTATTACCCATTTTTTCATCTCCTCTTAGTTTATATCATCAAGATACATTTCTATAATTTTTATGACTTGCTCATCGACTATATGGTATTTTACCTCTAAGCCGTTACGTTCAGTTGAAACAACCCCTGCACTTCTTAGTTTAGCTAGGTGTTGCGAAATAGTAGACTGAGGTGCATCTAAACAACAGTGCATATCTGTAACATTACAGATACCATCAGTCAATAATTTAGCTAAAATACATAAGCGGATAGGGTGCCCGATCGCTTTAAGTACTTCTGCTTTTTTCTCTAACATAGATTTTACTTCTTGTTTGTTTACATCTAACATGGACAATCTCCTTTACTTGTGAAATAAATGTCAATACTAACTTTTCATTTATATATTACAATATTACGATATAGTTTGCAAGGTTTTTTCACATAAAAAAATAGACATATATAAATACATGTCTATTGTGTTGCAATTTAGCTATTCTATAATGCTTAACATTTTAATATATTTACCGATGATGCCAATATTAGCATAGTACTCGGAAAATTTATCCTTTTTTCTAACTGTAATTATATTTGCCTCTACTAATTTTTTAACATGTTGAGATATAGTAGATTGAGAGTAATCAAAAAACTCAACAAGGGCTTTATTGTGAACGACAGTCCTTTGTGAATTGTTAAGTAAGACGTATTTAAGTATTTTAATTCTTACAGGGTGAGCTAAAGCATCAGAAATGTTAGCAAGCTCTATTATATCTTTTTCATCTTCGTTAAATATATCTTTGCGTATTCTCATTTTGTCCTCCAAGTCGATATCGTCTATATATAATGAACAATATAAAGTGTATAACAAATAAAAGAAGAGGTCAATTTCATTCTATTAAAAAACATGGTATAAGATTTTTTCTTATACCATGAGACTATTTATAAACTTATTTAATTGAAAATGGTGGTTCTTTTGTTCATTTAAACCAAAGCTTTTACAACTTCAAGCGCTTTGTCATAGTCTGGTTCGTTAGTTATTTCTTCTACGTACTCTACATATTTAATAGTATGATCACGATCTATAACAAGTACACCTCGTGCAAGTAGCATTAAACCTTCAATTAAAAAACCGTACTTCATACCAAAATCTCTTTGTTGATAATCAGATACAACACTAATATTATCGATGCCTTCAGCGCCACAATATCTGCCTTGAGCAAAAGGTAAATCCAGCGTTATAGTAATGATTTCTACATCATCAGCAAACTTACTTGCCTCATGATTAAATCTTTTGGTCTGAATCGCGCAAACATCAGTATCGATAGAAGGGGCTACACTAATAACTTTTATTTTTTTATCATCATCAGAAAAGTTAAATTGTGATAAATCTTGATTAACAGCTGTGAAAGCTGGTGCTTTTGTACCTTCTTTTATTTCTTCTCCTAATAAATTAACTGGATTACCAGCAAATGTAATATTTCTCATAATTTTATTCTCCTTTTAAATCATAACGATATTTTGATTAATGATTATATTTCATTATCTAAAACATATATACCACTAAGAAGGAGCAACTAAACAAAAGAACATACATTAAAATTGAGAGACTAAAAAGTGCATATAGCCATATAACATTTATAATAGAACGAAATTATGTTAGAATTATAAGATAGAAATTCGAAACAGGAGGAAATATATGTTATATAGAATACTGGCTATTAGCCCAGGCGTACTTTATACAAAAGTAGCCATATATCATAATGAACGTGCAATATTTTTAAATACAATAAATCATACAAAAGAAGAACTAAGTCAGTTTGAGACAATCATTGATCAATTTGCCTTTAGAAAAGAAAAAATCATTGAAAATGTTAAGAATAATAATTTTTCTCTGAGCAATATTGACGTAGTCGTTGCAAAAGGTGGGTTATTAAAACCAATTGAAAGCGGTATCTATACTGTAAATGAGCAAATGATAGAAGACATAAAAAATCTTAATGATGCAGAACATATATCAAATTTAGGAGCAGTTATAGGAAAAGAAATTGCGGACGAGCAAAAAATTAAAGCCTATGTAGTAAACCCTATAGTAGTAGACGAGTTGCAAGATATAGCAAGGTATTCAGGGATGAAAACAATTCCACGTAAAAGTATCTTTCATGCATTAAATAACAAATCAGTTACCAGAAGAATCTGCCAAGAAATGGGAAAAGAATACGAAGAGTGCAATTTTATAGTTGCCCATTTAGGAAGAGGGACATCTGTTGCAGCCCACCAAAAGGGGAGAGTTATCGACGTTAATAATTCGTTAGATGGCGAAGGTGCAATGTCACTTGAAAGATCTGGAACAGTACCACCGGGACAATTGATAAGAATGTGTTTTTCAGGTGAATATACACAAAAAGAATTGCTTGAGCAAGTAAAGGGCGATGGTGGATTAACTGCATACCTTGGGACAAGTGATTATACAGAAATCGCAAAGTGGGTAGAAGAAGGCGACGAAGAGGCAATAAAAATTGTTCGAGTAATGGCATATCAAGTAGCAAAAGAAATTGGAGCATATGCCACAGTATTAAAAGGTGATTTTGATGCAATCATTTTAACAGGGAGATTATGTTATATTGATTTACTTGTTAGAAAGATTATGGAAAGAACACTGTTTTTAGGAAAAGTATTAATAGCATACGGCGAAGATGAGATGAGTTCGTTGGTTGAGAGCGGTATGAGACTGATGAAAAAAGAAGAAAAAGCAAAAGAGTACTAAAATACCTGATAAAGAGGTGATTGATCATGAACGGAAAAAGAATACGCGTTATCATAGGGCACTATGGTAGTGGAAAAACTGAGTTTGCAGTTAACTTTGCAATGAAACTAGCTACAGAAAAGAAAAAGACAGCAATAATCGATTTAGACGTTGTTAATCCATATTTTAGAAGCAGAGAAAAAGAAGATATGTTTAAAGAGGCTGGAATAGAAATAACAAGTAGTATACTAGGAAATAAAAACCCTGTAGATATGCCTTCTTTAGAACCAGGGAACTTAAAACCTATACAAAACAAAGAATATAGCGTAGTCATTGACGTTGGAGGAGATCACGTAGGTGCAAAGGTACTGGCAAGATACAAAAAACATCTAATAGATGAAGAAACAGAATATTTATTTGTCGTTAATGCCTATAGGCCAGATACATCGACCTATGATAAAGTAATCAAACAAATAGATGATATAGAAGCAGAACTTGGCAGAAGAATATCTGGTTTAGTTAACAATACACACATGCTTCACAACACAAAAGTAGAAGATATTGAAGTAGGAGACAAGTTAGTTAAAGAAATAGCAGAAAAAATGAATATTCCTATAAAATATACAGTCTGTAAGGAAGATTTATGCAGTGATTTGCCGGAGTATATATCTGGAGAAATATTTCCAATAAAAATATATATGAGGGAAGATTGGATGCAATATTAGAAAAATCAACATGTTTAAAACATTGGAAATAGAGAATACGTTAATTATAAGGTGCTTGAAATAGCACCTTATATATTGCATATGCTTGTTACTAGTTTAACAAGGAAAAAGTTTACAATAAGCAGGCGCAACAAAAAAACATAATAAAAAATTCAAAAAAGTGTTTACAAAATAAAATGTTAGGTGTATAGTGAGGTTGGATAAATTATTAACGAATCCATAACCCTAAAATTTTTTAACATATACACAAAACTACCCTACTAACCACAAAGTTTATATAAACTTTGTGGTTTTTTATTGTAGAAAAACAAAAAAAGAGAAAATGCATAAATGAAAATAGTGATTGGAATATTTTACTTTTATATTGCTAAGAACTATCTATGTGTGTAAAATGATGAAGCAAGGAAAAAAGTTTAAAGAGGCGCGGATAATATATAGGAGCAAAACAATGGCAAAAAAAACAAAAAAAATCACAGAAGTAGTAAAAGAAAATGCGTTTGAAAGTGCGGAGCATATTATAATGGATACAAAGTATAATGTATTATACTGCAATAACGATATCGTATATAAAGCAATGCATGGGAAGATTGCATTAGATAATAAAAAATGCTACGAGATATATAAAAATAATGAGCCCTGCCATGACTGTCGGTTGAGTGAAGTGTTAACAGAAAAAAAATCAGTAACATGGGAAATGAACCTAAGAAATGCAAAAGGCTACGAAGTGCGAAGAGAAGTGACATTGTATCCGACATTTAACAGTAAAAATGAAGTAGAGAAGATTGTATCTGTAAGGCTAGAAAAAAAAGAGTACAAAGAAGATTCTATAGTAGAAGTGTTTGCATGTATTGCGGAAAGCAAAGAAGACTATATAAAAGAACACTCCAAAAATGTGCATAATATATGTAAAGCAATAGGGCAAGAAATGAAATTAGAACCAGAACAAATGAAAAACCTAGAGATAGCAGCAAGGCTACATGATATAGGAAATATAGTAATAGATGATGATATATTAGGAAAAAAATCAAAGCTAACAGATAAAGAAGTCAGAGTACTAAGAAGGCATCCGGAGTATTCAGAAGAGATTCTTAAGAAATTTAAACCATTTAACGAAGTGTCAAAAATAGTAAGACATCATCACGAAAGATATGATGGAACAGGCTATCCAGACAGAATTGCAGGTGACAAAATACCTTTAGAATCTAGAATAATAGCAATAGCAAATGCGTACGAAGCCATGACGAGCCACCGTGTATATAAGGAAAAAAAATCAGAAAAAGATATTATTAAAGAGATAGTAGAGCTTGCTGGAGCACAGTTTGACCCAAAGGTAGTTAGAGCCATGCTAAGTATAATGTCCAAAATCAGGAGGGCTTAAAATGATAAAAACAATGATTAGGCAAAGGATGTCAATGCATGATGCACACTATGGCGGGAATTTAGTAGATGGCGCTAAAATACTACAGCTATTTGGAGACGTAGCAACAGAGTTATTGATTATAAATGATGGGGACGAAGGTCTTTTCAAAGCATATACTTCAGTTGAGTTTGAAGCACCAGTTTTTGCAGGTGACTTTATAGAAGCCCATGGTGAAATTATAAAAGTAGGAAATACATCTAGAGAAATGGTGTTTGAGGCTCGAAAAGTAGTAGTCCCAAGAACAGATATAAATGATTCGGCATGTGATGTGCCGAAAGAACCTATTGTAGTATGTAAAGCAAAAGGAATATGTGTAGTACCGAAAGAAAAACAAAGAAAATAAAAACTGGAGTAATTATAACTTCTTATCTTTGCCCTAAATGATTTTATTGTGGAAAAACAATAAGATCAATATCTTCAGGGTTCCATGTAATTGTAAATTTTAATTGCTTGGCTGCACCGAGCACGTTAGGATTAAACGTTGCTCTTCTAAACGAACCGTCTTTTTTAATATAATCCAAAATCAGAAAGTTAGGTCTTTTTTCCAAAACGATTTTTTGATCCTTAACCGTTGTTTCGGTTAAAACACCAACAAAACCAGGATCGAGCACTTCGGCTCCCTCAAAATTTAACGAAAGTTCACCATTAGGTGCTTTTAATTCTTTTATGTATTGGTCTAATAGTTGATTATTCAATTTAGTTCCTTCTTTCTTAGCAGTCTACAAAAAAATAACAAAATAAGAAAGAAACTATATCTACCCCAGTAATTCAAATATACACACATAAACAAAAAATGACAAGGATATTCGGCAAATGCACAAAAATACATCAAAAAATATCAGAATATAAAGAAAAAACAGATAAACAATTCTGGGATATGATATGATATATCTATAGTACAGAGAAAGGAGAATGTAAAAATGAAAAAACAAGGAAAATATAAAATGACAGTTAGTATATTTTTATTTATCAATCTAATTATCTTAATGTCAGTATTGTATTTCTCTCAATACTTAAGAAAAGACAATACAGCGTTTGTTTTTATCGCAGGTTTATTTTTGTTTATATATAGCTTTGTTTGGTTTGTACCAACGGGATTAAAAGAAGCTATTGCTCACTGGAGAGTTGGTAATGCTACGCTAGAAAGCAGAGTGTTTACTCATGTAAAAAACAGTGAATTAATGCATGCTTTAACTGAAAAATATGGAGAGTTACCTATTGAACCTAAAAAACAAAAGGAAATATGGGATAATGCTTTAGTAAAAGTCCATGATCAACACAATGTGTTTAAAAGACATTTGTGGGCGTTTATTTCTAGAGATATTGCAGTAAGCGGATTTATAATGTTATTAGTATTTGCCGCCGGTTTTCCAGAACCATTTTTGGGATTATTGCCAGTAGAATACATCATATTCTTAATGATACAGTATTTTGTACTAGCAATAGTTGCAAGGCAAGCTTCTCATAATTTTGTGATTCAAGTACTAGAAGCAGATGTTAACTAATTGTGGATATTCAGAAAATACTAAATAAAAACAAAAAAGTGCCGATATTATTATATATAAATCTTTGAATTTATATATAAATTATTTTAGCAGCGAGAGGATGAAGCATCTGTGGATACATTTTTAGCAAGACAACCAATTTTCGATCGTAAAATGAATGTTTTTGCGTATGAATTACTATATAGAAATAATCAAGACAATAAAGCAAATTTAACAGACGGTGATATGGCTACTTTTAGTGTCATAAAAAACACATTAATGTCGTTAGATTTTCAAGAACTGATAGGTGGAAAAAGAGCATTTATTAATTTTACCAAAAAATTAATAGAAGATAAAATACCAACAGTTTTTTCTAACGAAGATATTGTAGTAGAAATATTAGAAGATGTTCAACCAGACGATTTTTTTATAAAAAAATGCAAAGAGTTAAAAAATGAAGGCTACATTCTAGCTTTGGACGATTTTGATTTGACATATAAATACCAAGAAGTTGTGAACCTAGTAGATATAATAAAAGTGGATTTTATGACAACTACAGAAGCGCAACGCTATTTGTTGTGTAATAAATATAGAAATATGCCAGTAAAGCTATTAGCAGAAAAAGTAGAGACGCATGAAGAGTTTCAAAGAGCCCTTCAGATGGGTTTTCATTATTTTCAAGGCTATTTTTTTTCAAAACCAATAATCATAAAAGGTAAAACAATACAAACATTTGCATCAAATTATTTAAAAATAATCAATGAACTTGAAAGACCAGAACCTGAAATCAACGAAATATCCCAAATTATTGAGCTGGATCCTTCGTTAACATATAAATTACTACGTTATATAAATTCTTCTGCGTTTTATAAAAACAATATAATCACTTCAGTAAAAAACGCTGTAGCCTATATGGGGCTAAAAGATATAAAAAAATGGATATCCATAGCTATGATACAAGATCTTGGAAGTGATCAACCAAACGAACTAATAAGAGCATCGCTTATAAGAGGGCGCATGTGTGAGGTATTAGCGGATGAGTTTGGGCTTAAGAAGAGAAGGTCAGAAGCCTTTTTATTAGGTATTTTATCCCTAATAGATATAATGATGAATACAACAAGAGCACTGGCATTAGAATACATGCCGTTAGATGAAGACCTAAAAGCAGCATTGCTTGGCGAAAGTAATGCATTTAAATTAATGTTAGATGAAATCATAAACTATGAGCAAGGTAATTGGGAACAAATGTTAGGCAGTGGCGTAGAGCGATACAAAGCATTTCCACAAGCATACTATTCGGCAGTTAAGTGGGCAAACGAAATGCTTGTAGTAGAAGAATTACCAACAGAAAATGAAGAGTAAAAAAACCCCAATCAAATTGATTGGGGTTTCATTATATATAAATCATTATTTACTTGATTAAGCATAGTTCTTTAGCTAGTTTTGCAGCAAGAGCACAGTTGTTATAAACCAACTGTTTGTTTGCAGCTAGACTCTTGTTTTCTGTCTTTTCGTGTAAGTATGCAAGAATAAAAGGTGTAACTTTTTTGCCATGAATACCTTCTTTTTGTGACAAGTTAATTGCTTCATTAATCATGTTAGTTATGTATTCATAATCCATTTCATAGGCCGCAGGTATGGGGTTACAAACAACTGCACCACCTTTTAGATTCAATTGCCACTTGGTATTAATAACCTGTGCAAGATCTTTTGGTGTTTCAATATTATAATCAACCATAAAGCCACTTGTTCTTGTATAAAAACCTGGGAAATCATCAGTTTGATAACCTAAAACAGGGACACCATTAGTTTCTAAGTATTCTAAAGTTAATCCAATATCCAAAATCGATTTAGCGCCAGCGCAAACCACTGCAACTTCTGAGCTTGCAAGTTCTTCTAAATCAGCAGAAACATCAAATGTTTCTTGAGCAAAGCGGTGAACACCACCAATGCCACCAGTAGCAAAAACGCGAATACCTGCCATTTTAGCAATCATCATAGTTGTAGTAACAGTTGTTGCGCCGTCAAGGCCCATAGCGACCATTACAGGTAAATCTCTTCTACTTGCTTTTCTAATGCTAGAGTCTTTTCCCATGTATTCCAAATCACTCTGGCTAAGGCCAACTTTAAGCTTTCCTTTAATAATGCCAATAGTTGCTGGTATGGCACCATTGTCTCTGATGGTTTTTTCAGAATTAAGGGCACTTTCAACATTTTCAGGATAAGGCATACCGTGTGAAATAATAGTACTTTCTAATGCTACGACAGGTTGACCGTTTGCTAATGCTTTTTCAACCTCTGGGCTAATTTCTAAATATTTTTTATAACTCATTATTTATACTCCTTTTAAATAAGTATTTATATTTTTTGTATTAATATCGGGGCTAATAGTTGATGCGTTTTGAAGGTTAACACCAACAAGGTTTGATGCAAAATGGACACTTCTATGAATGTCAAAATCATTCATGAAACCATATGCGATGCCAGCTGTAAAACAATCCCCTGCGCCAGTTACGTTGACCACATTTGTATTTGGGGCTATTCGGTGATGCATTCCAGATTTCATGTTTCCGTAGTATACGCCATCAGAACCGTTGGTTATAAAGATGTTTTTCACACCTTCTTTAAGAAAATATTCTCCTATTTTCATAATATCAGCATTTGTATTAATGACCATATCACTTAAAAAGGATGCTTCATTCACATTCATTTTAAGTGAATGAACTTTTGAAGTTAAACCTTTGATATGAGCAGCTTTTTTAATAGAAGCTGGATCGTGAAAAATGGGCTTATGTGAATATGTAGAAAGAATATACAATAAAACATCTCTTCTTAAGCCTGCATCAGTAATGATAATATCTGCCGCTTCAAATAAACAGGTCAATTGACTCAAAAAATCTGGTGTAAGCAATGTATCGGATAATCGCATATCTGATAGAGCTATATTCATATTTCCGTCATTGTTTAAAATTGCAATATAAGATGATGTATTCATATTTGTGCCATGGACACTATGAGAAACATCTATGTTAAGGTCAGAGCAATTTTCCTTAAGAATCTTAGAAAAGTAGTCATCACCAAATGATGAAACCAGCTTTACAGAGATGCCAAGGCGAGATAAAACTTCTGAAATATTTCTACCAACACCGCCACATGACAAACTAACGGCGCCCTCATTTGATTCTTCTGCAATTAGAGCTGCGGAAGAAAAGCCGTGTATATCAATGTTGGAAGAACCAACGACTAAAACATTTTTCATAAAAACCTCCATAGTAAAAACTTTCTACCATATTTTATCATAAAAGAATAAAAATAGGGAAAGGCGAAACAAATTGGTAATAATCGATTCTGCTTATATAAAAACATGAAAAAATGACGATATATAAACCATAACGCTAAAAGGAGTTATGGAAATCAATGAGACGTATACGAATTAATGCATCGGTAGTCATAATAGGCATCTTGATGTTAATGTTATGGATAGTAGCTAACTTTGGCTATAGCCAGTTAGTGCAAAATACAAACGAAAAATCTTCATTATATGAAACGGATATTATAGTTGCTGAACTTGCAGACAAGATGAATGACAAGTTTCAAGTAGCAAATAGTATCCGCTCTTTTGCTATAGCAAATGCTAAAACAGGCATAGATAGAGAAGTATTTCATAGATATGCAGAAGAAAACAAAATGCTAGAAAGAGGAATTGTAAGTATATCAATAGCACCAGATGATGAAAGAAAGTATGTATATCCGAGAGGATGGGATTATACAAATTTAGGGTTTGATTACTTGAAAAATAATGCAGCATCTATTAAAAGAGATGTTGATAAAACAAGAGAACTAAATGAGACTTTGGTAAATGGACCATATGCATTGACATCTGGAGGACCAGCCCTAGCTATATTTAGCCCATTGTTTATTGATGGAGAGTATTGGGGGCACATTGAAGTTGTTTTAGCAATGGAAATGATAGTTGATGAAAGTGAAATATTTAGCAAAAGTGCAGTGCAAGACGTAGCTATATATAATGAAGAAGGCATCGTGATTTATGGATTCAAAATAAATGGCGAGTATGTGAAGCAAAAGGAAATCCATTTTGGCAATAGAACATGGACACTGGAAGCACTTATAAATAATGAAGAAGAAATTATTACGAATGACAGTACAAAACAGATATTTAAAATTGTTAGTTTGATAGTAATCGTTTTAGCCCTGTTAGTCATAACATACTTTACAAGTAAAAATGATAGTTTATCAAAAGAAATATACATGAAAATTTACTATGATGATTTAACAAAGCTTCCAAATAGACGTTCACTAGGAAATAAGGTTAGTAGCAATATTAAGCATAAAAAGAGTTTTTATTTATCATTTGCCGATTTAGATAATTTTAAGTACATAAATGATACATTAGGACATACCGTTGGAGACCAATTATTAGTTGAAATAGCAGAAATAATAAAAAGTGTAACTGATAAAATAGACGTATATCGTTGGGGTGGAGACGAATTTATTATCTTATTAGAAGGAGATAATGAAGAAAAAGCCAGAGAAGAATTGGAAAAAATAATGGATAGATTTGTATCACCAGTAAAAGTTGATGGACATAGTAATTATATGACTATGAGTTTAGGTGTTGTAAATTACCCAAAAGACGGGGCAAATATAGATGAGTTAGTTAGAAAAGCCGATCTTGCTATGTACCGTGTTAAAGAGGCAGGACGTAATCATATAAAATTCTTTGATGAAGACGATCATCATATAACATATGAATTTGCCGTGATGGATCAAAAGTTAAAGGCATCAAACTTTGTAAACGGTTTAAGAGCGTATTATCAACCAAAAGTTGATGTAGCAACAGGTGAAATACGAGGAATGGAAACCCTGATTAGATGGATTGATGGTGACGGTAAGATGGTATTTCCAGATAGCTTTATACCAATAGCAGAAGCTAATGGGGAAATAGAAAAAATCGAGAAATTCACCATAAGAAAAGCGTTTGAAGATATAAAATATTTAAATGAAAAATATGAAAGAGACTTAAAAGCATCTATAAATTTATCTAGTAGAAACTTTAACTGGGAAATAATAGAATACTTTGAAGTGCAATCAGCAGAAACGGGAGTTAACCCTAAAAATATTGAAGTAGAGATTACGGAGACTGTAGGTATACAAAACTTTGACGAAACAAAGAAAATGTTAGAATACATTGCAGATACAGGCGTAACGATAGCCATTGATGACTTTGGAAAAGGATATTCATCATTAACATACTTATCAAAACTACCGATATCAACAGTTAAAATTGATAAGGATTTTATATTTGAAGTGCCAGATAGTGACCAGGACTGTAAAATAGTAGAGTCTGTTATACTGCTTGCACGTATACTTAATTTAGAAGTAGTAGCAGAAGGGGTAGAAGGACCGCCGCAGTTAGAGTATTTACAAAAGCATAAATGCGACCAATACCAAGGTTACTATTTTAGTAAAGCGGTAACACTAGACGAAATAGAATCCATGCTAGAAAGAGAAGATGTAGATTAAAATAAAAAAAGATGACCCTGTCATCTTTTTTTATTTTATCGAAAAATCCAAAGTTCAAGACTTCTTAAATCAACTCAGGCGTTTAGGTTTTCTTATTAGTAAAATCAAAACTTATGCTTGTAGGGATAATTAAATGAAAGATTATATTAAAAGTTAGGTTTAAGACAATAATAATACCTATAAAAATAACGAGTATTAAAGGAAGATAATCAATAAAGGCTTGAAAAGAAATAAAGCTATTGATATTTAAACGTTCAAGTAATAAACCAAATCCGATGATAGCTAAAAATAAAATCTCTATAATGACGATTGACCTTGTCAAAAGTCCAATTTTGTTCAAAATAGATTTTTTAGGAGGGATACGTGACAAATGTTCTTCAAAAGTAGCTTTAAAAGATTCAGTTGCATTAACATTGGTTGAAGAAACCTCAAGGAAGTTGTTTTTTGATTGATACATTTTAGAGGTAGTATTTAGTAAGTGAATAATCTTAAATTCGTCCCCAATATTAAAATGCATATTAATCTGGTTTCCTTGGAAGGTAGACAGCTCGTGGATAAACTGGCATAATTCGTCTTTATTGTTAGATCTAAAAGTAGATTTTTCCCCAGAAGAAAACAACACATCAATAGTACCTCTTATAGTTGCACCATCAAAATACGTATTGGATATACTCTCAATGTAATCAAATAATGAAACAAAATGTTGCTTTTGAATAATTTTATTTTCGATTAAAAATATATGCGTAAACATCACGTTACCTTCTTTCTAAAAAAGATAAAAAAGCACTATATAATGAAGATACCCGAAAAAATAAGAAAATAACAAGGACTGTGTTGTTATATTTAGCCAAGATGTGCTAAAATGAATAGTAAGTAGGCATATGTAATAGAAAGGCGGATCGCATGGGAACCATAGGGGAATTTTTATCAAAAGTGGATATAGTGAGATATTTACTGGCGATTGTAATTGTTGCATTAACAATTATGATTATTTGGATACTTATGCGTGAGCTAAGACTTTGGTACTGGAAGACGAATGAGTCAAGAAAGTCACTAAAAAAAATTGAAAGACGTATGGAAAATTTGGAGCTGAATTTAAGACAAATATCTTCAAATGTAGAAAGTATTTCTGAAAACACAGAAGTCTTTAAACACATGTCTGTAAATATGAAAGAATCAGATGAAGAACAAGAAGATGAAGAATAAAAAAGCTATAACTAAACGAGAGTACGAGGAGTGTTGAGATGAATTGTAAAAATTGCGGACAAGAAGTAGATAAGCTGGATATAATTTGTCCAAATTGTAAAGCAAGACTAGATGACGACCTTGGAGAAACGAACGATTCAGGGCACATAATGGATGTAGAAGAATTTTTAGCTTTTGATGATGAACCTAAAGTGGCACCAATAGTAACAGAAAAACCTAAAAAAGACACAATCGATGATGAGTTTGAGTACTATGACGACGAAGATGATGGTGGTTTTTTTGGAAGCAAAGCACTAATAATTATATTGATTATAATACTGATTGCAGCGGCAGGGCTTGCAATAAAGTTTTTAATATTAAATGATGACTATCAAGTGGTAGATACAAATGAAGGAAACCAAGCGGGAGAAGTTGTAAAACCTGATAATTCAGATCAACAAACACCTGTTGAGCCAACAGATGATGAGCCTGATGTAGAAGAACCAGAAGAGCATCGTGACGTAAATATTTCGAAAGCATTAGAAAATATATCAACACAAAACAAAAATATAGACATAGTAAAATATAACTCTCAACTTAAGCATAGCTCAAGTAAAGATTATGGAGTTTACGATGTTAACAAATCAAAAACATTTGATAACTACTGGAAAGATGTAAAAGGTAGTCCGTACTATTATGACGAAGCAATTCTTGGAACACTAGTGTCATTTAATTCTAAGTGGATAGACTATGTGAACAAAGGCGACAAGTCAGTATTCTCCATGGTGCAAGACAACAGTCGAGCAGATAGAAATCTAACAGGTTTTGATAAAGAGGATATAGTAGAAGAATTTCTATTGTTTGAAGTTGGAGATATACGAAAAGGAAGTTCAGGATATTATGTTTGGGCTCATGAAAAAATCAAAGTGATTTCAACGGAAAAGACAGAGATAAAAGAGTACTACTGGATATATAAATTAGTAGAAGGAAACGGATCTTTTTATGTAGCAGATTACTACATGTATGACTAAAAAATTATAAAACAAAAGCGTTATTTCTAGCATAGCTAGAAATAACGCTTTTTAAATGTGTAAGAATTAATCGTTACCGAATAAACCACCAAGATCAAGGCTAGTGCCTTCGCCTTTGTTAGAATTCATGCCTGCCGTAGAAGCAATTTTACTTGCAAATCGGCTAAATGGTAATGATTGTAACCATACTTTTCCAGGCCCTTTTAAAGAAGCGTAGAAAAATCCTTCGCCGCCAAATACTGCACTTTTAATATTGCCTACATATTCGATATCGTAAGAGACATCTTGAGTAAAGGCAACAACACAACCTGTATCAACTTTAACACATTCACCTGGTTGCAACTCTCTTTCGATAATAGTACCGCCGGCATGAACAAATGCTAATCCGTCACCTTCAAGTTTTTGTAAAATAAATCCTTCGCCACCAAATAAAGCTGTGCCGATTTTCTTTTGAAATTCGATGCCGATTGCAACGCCTTTAGCGGCACATAAAAATGCATCTTTTTGACAAATAAGTTTTCCTTTGTACTCAGACAAATCATAAGGAACAATTTTTCCTGGGTGAGGTCCAGCAAAAGCAACATGCTGTTTACCAATACCAGCATTAGTAAATAAAGTCATAAATAAACTTTCGCCAGTAAGAACGCGTTTACCAGCACCTAATAACTTACCCATCATTCCTTTTCCAGAATCTTGTCCAGAGCCATCTCCAAAAATCGTGTCTAAGCTAATGCTTTCGTCCATGTACATCATAGATCCTGCTTCAGAAACAACGCCTTCATTTGGATCTAATTCAATCTCGACAACTTGCATGTCGTCTCCAAAAATTTTGTAATCAACCTCGTGTGCACTTCCCATAATAATCCTCCCATTGCTTAATCTATTGACTAAGTTATTAATAATATTATACGTGATATCAGTCAAAAAAGCACTTAAATTAACCTTAAATATATGTAAACCACATAAAGTGTAACACATATATTTGTGTTCATAAAAAAATACATAAAAATTCAAAAAAACTATCAAAAAAGTATTTACTTTTACGCCATTAAGCGATACAATAACCAACGAAAAGAGAATTAATGATGCACTAAATAAAACTAAACACACAAATAGTGTAACATATATGGAGGATGAGAAAGTGGCGACTCAACAAAATTATGCAAGAGCGGATATTGGAGCACAAAATCCAATTTTTTCTGCAATAAGAACAACAATAGAAACAGCTTACATGAGAAATAATGTAGTGAAAATTGAGAACTTGCAACAAGCATATGAATTAGCATACCAATCACCAGGGACGATAGTGACTGACATGCCTGTTTTTGAACCAAAGAAAATCGGTTTAGAAGAGGGTGCAAAGGTATTGTTGTTTAACGATGGAGAAACAACAGGAAGATTTGCAGCTGCAAGAAGAATACTAGGTGAAGCAAATGTTAATGAAAAAGAGTATGCAGGAAAGTTAAGAGAAGCAGTATATCATTCAAGATTTAGAAAAATGTATCACGCAGAAGTTTTTATTGGTTTAGATGGAGACTTTATGGTGAAAGCACATCTACTTATTTCTGAAGGACATGAAAATATTTTATACAATTGGATGCTAAACTTCCAATACAACAATGATGAATATAAAGAAATGTATAAAGCATCAAAAAAAATAAACGGAGAAGGGGATATTTATATATTCTCAGATCCAGAGTGGGATCACGAAGAGCATAAAGACGGACTTTCATTATTTGATCCAGAGCATAACTGTGCAGCAATATTAGGTATGAGATATTTTGGAGAGCATAAAAAAGGAACACTAACGCTTGCGTGGGGTATTGCTAATAGAAATGATTACGTATCTTGCCACGGTGGGTTAAAAAGATTTACAAAAAATGATGAAAAGTATGTTATGGGTGTGTTTGGGTTGTCAGGTTCAGGGAAATCTACAATAACACATGACAAGCATAATAATAAATACGATGATATAACAGTAGTGCATGATGATGCATATATAATATCGGTAGAAAATGGGTCAACAGTTGCATTAGAGCCATCATACTTTGATAAGACACAAGATTATCCGCTATCTGAACCAGCAAATAAATTCTTAATAACTGCACAAAACTGTGGCGCATGTAGAGATGAAGATGGAAAAATTGTTTTGGTTACAGAAGATATACGAAATGGAAATGGTAGAGCAATAAAGTCAAAACTATGGGCGGCAAACAGGTTAGATAAGCTTGAAGAACCTATTAATTCTATCGTATGGTTGATGAAAGATCCATTGTTGCCACCAGTGCTAAAAATTACTAACCCAGAGTTAGCTGCAGTAATGGGAGCGACTCTTGCTACAAAGAGAACAACTGCTGAAAAATTAGCAAAGAATATAGATCAAGATGCATTGGTTATTGAGCCATATGCAAACCCATTTAGAACGTACCCATTAAAAGATGAGTACAACAAATTCAAAGAATTATTTGAAGGAGATGTAGATTGTTACGTCGTTAATACAGGTTCATTTTTAGATAAAAAGGTATCGAAAGAAACAACCTTAGAAATCGTAGAGCAAATAGCAGACGGAACCGCAAGTTTTGAAAAATGGGCAGGATTCGAAAACTTAGAAATACTACCGATAGAAGGATTTGAGCCAGATATGAATGATGGTGATTATCTTGAGCGATTAGAAAAAAGCTTTAGAACAAGAATAGATTTCATAGAAAATAAAGCTAAAGAGAACAATGGTAGAGATACATTAGATCAAGAAGCGGTAGATATATTAAAAGTGATGATTAACAATATCAACCATATACAAAAGATCAAAATAGCATAGCTAATTGTATAAACACATATAAATAAATTTTCTTCACAGGCGCTAGTAATAGCGCCTTTTTCCTTTTTTGAAAAAGGTTGAAAAATAACACCGAATGGTTTACAATAATTAAATAGAGAAGAGGTTATTGTAATCAATTTGTAACAAGATTCCAATAAAAATGCAACGAAGATATGATAACCTATTTAAAGAAGGAGGTGAGAACATGGATATATCAACAATGAAACAATTATTAGAATTAGAAACATGGATTATTATAGCGGATGCATTAGGTTGGGCAGGGCCGTTTGTTGGTGTAGCAATGACTATCATTGAATCCATTTTCCCACCTTTGCCATTAGCCTTGTTTGTAACATTAAATGTTATGATGTTTGGTATGATTAAAGGATACTTGTTTTCTTGGATAGGCACCTGTATAGGGTCGATTTTAGTCTATCTGTTATTATGTAAAATAGGCAAAAGAAGATTTGAAAAAATAAAAAGAAAATATGCCCTTGTAAATCAAGCGGCAGGTTGGGTACATGCAAAAGGCGGAAAAGCACTGTTTATATTATTATGTTTTCCATTTACACCATCTATTGCAGTGGCAATTCTTGGAGCCATAGGAGAGATCCCTAAAAGAACATATATAAAGGCAGTTGTTTTTGGAAAATCAATTATGATATTTATATTAAGTGTATTTGGTTATAATATTCAAGTAGCACTGTCATACCCATCTCGACTTATCCTTATTGCTATAGTAGGTACGCTTGGGTACTTGGTATCAAAAAAAATATTAAACAAGTATCAAAGCATGCATCAATACGATGCAAAAAGAAGTGCATAAAAAAGTATATATTTAAAAGGTCTTGTGTCATGTAAATGGCACAAGCCTTTTTTTAATGAAAAAAATAAAGAGAGAGCAGATAATGTTTTAGCAGTAAGTTTATAGAAATTAAATGAAATGTTTCCATATATGATTCAAAATAACGTGAAATTATTGTTATAAAATGGTTAGAAGATGGGTATAAAGTGACTAATTGATAGATTTTTATATATGGCTAATGTATAATTAATTAAAAGAAAGAGAAAAGAGGTGGGAACTTGAAAAATGCAAGATATTTCGGAACAATATTCTTTGTGGCATTGGTAGCTATAATGGCATCCTTTGATAGAATATTAAATTTCGTTACAGATTATTTATGGTTTAAAGAGGTGGGTTATACCCAGGTATTTTTAACAAAATTGATGACGCAGATAAAAGTGGGCATCCCAGTATTTATAATTATCACGCTCTTTATGTTTATCTATTTGCGTTCAATCAAGAAGAACTATTATAAAAAAGTAGATATTACTCATGTAGGCATCGAAGAAAAAAGAATCACACAAATAGAGATAGGTGCTTCAGTGCTTGTTGGTATGATAGCAACAGTAACAGTGAATTCGAACCTATGGTTTAAGATATTGAGTTTTATCAACGCGTCGGAGTTTGGTATTATTGATCCAATATTTAAAGCAGATCTATCATTTTATATGTTTAGATTACCATTTGTATCGGATGTATATAATCTTCTAATCGTTTTTGTACTATTGCTATTAGCAATTACAGTTTTGTTCTATGTGTTCTTGATGAGTGTGAGACGTCCAAGACTTAGAGAAGTTACAAAAGAAACAGAAGAAGGTTTTTCAACACCATTCAATACACCATTTAACACAAATATCGATAAAGATGTAGGAAAAGAGCTATTAAAAATTGGCTTACGCCAAATTACAGTATTAGGCGTGTTATTTTTTATCGCACTTGGAATCGGTTATTTCCTAAGACAGTATGATTTACTATATTCTACACGAGGGGTAGCATATGGTGCTTCTTATACAGATGTAAATGTAACCCTATTGATGTATAAAGCGTTGATGGTACTTGCTATTGTATCTGCCGTTTTATATGGCGCAGGTATGCTAATGAACAAGTACAAAATGGCATTTGTTGGGCCTGTGTTAATGATTATTGTTGCACTAGTAGGAAATGGTATCGCATTAGGGGTGCAAAGTTTTATAGTTGCACCAGATGAGATATCAAAAGAGAGAGAATACCTAGAGTATAATATTGAGTACACTAAGATGGCATATAGTCTAGGGCAAATAGAAGAAAAAGATTTCCCTGCCGAATTGAATCTAACAAGCGCGGACTTAGAGAACAATGCGGAAACAATAGACAATATAAGAATAAATGATTACAGGCCTACAAAGCAGTTTTATAATCAAAGACAAGGTATCAGACCGTATTACAAATTTAACGATGTTGACATTGATAGATATGTCGTTAATGGAAAATATACTCAAGTATTTTTATCTGTAAGAGAAATAGATGAAAGCTTAATCAACACAGCGTGGATTAATCAGCATCTAAAGTATACACATGGTTATGGATTGACTTTATCACCAGTAAATACAATTACAAGTATAGGTCAACCAGAATTGTTAATAAAAGGCATACCGCCAGAATCTGCTATACCGGAGATAAAGATTACAAGACCAGAGATATACTTTGGAGAGTTAACAAAGAACTATATTATTACAAATACAGATGAGCTTGAGTTTGACTACCCAAGTGGCGATAGTAATGCAGAAACTACATATGAGGGTGATGCAGGTATCGAACTAAAAGGTATAAACAAGCTGCTATTTGCAATTAAAGAAAGAAGTATGAAACTGTTAGTATCAAACAATATAAACTCAGATTCTAAAATAGTATTAAATAGAAATATTATGACAAGAGTAAGCAAGATAGCACCATTTATCTATTACGATCAAGATCCATATATCGTAACTACGGACGAAGGAAGATTGGTATGGGTAATTGATGGTTATACAACAAGTTCAAAATATCCGTATTCTGAACCATACTTAGATAACGATGGTAACTACTTGAGAAATGCAGTAAAAGTAACAGTGGATGCATACGATGGCAAAACAACATACTATCAAATAGATGAAGTGGATCCTGTAATAGAAACATTAGGGAAAATATTCCCAGACTTGTTAAAGCCGATGTCAGAAATGCCGGCAGATATAAAGGCGCATATAAGATATCCGCAAGCACTGTTTAATGTTCAGGCAAATGTATATAGAGCATACCATATGAATGATATCAATGTGTTTTATCAACAAGAAGATCTTTGGGATATTGCAAATGAAATCTATGAAAGCACACAAAAAGTCATGGAGCCGAGCTATATCGTAATGAAGCTTCCGGAGGAGGAACAAGAGGAGTTTATATTATCTATTCCATATACACCAAGGAATAAAGCGAATATGATCGCACTCTTTGTTGCTAGAAACGATGGAGATGAATATGGAAAGTTAATTGTCTATAAGCTTCCAAAGAAAAAGACAGTCTACGGTCCAATGCAAATAGAGTCACGGATTGACCAAGATACAAATATTTCAAAAGAATTCTCGTTATGGGGACAAAAAGGATCAACTTATATAAGAGGAAACTTATTAACAATACCAATAGAAGATTCCTTGATATATGTAGAGCCGGTATATCTAAAAGCAGACAACGAAAATAGTTTGCCAGAAGTAAAAAGAGTCATAGTGGTATATGGTGACAATATTGCGTATGAAGAAACATTAGAAGAAGCGCTAGTGTCATTGTTTGGAAAAGCAAATCAAACAGGCGAAGGTGAAGACCCTGTCGTGATCATAGAAGGTGAAAATGCCGATTCGTATGAGGAATTAATTAAGTTAGCAAATGATTCATTTGAAAATGCAGAAACCGCACAAAGAAATGGCGACTGGTCAGCATACGGAAGACACATTGAAGAGTTAAAGCTATACCTAATACAATTAGAGCAACTTCAAAGTGGAGAAACAGTAGAAGAATAATAAAAAGTAATGTAAAATATAGACAGCTATGAAAATAGCTGTCTATATTTATATGCGCAAATAACGAACGACCAGAAGTTTTTTGAAGAAAACATACGCAAAGCCTAAAAATGAAACAAATGTAAACGATTTAGATGAAATAAGTAATAAAATAAGAGAATTGGGTATTCACAGGAAATAAATATAGTGGTATACTGACTTAAGAAATCATAGATGATATAAAAATGTTCGTGTTTATATACATAATCAAGGTACGGCAAAAAAATGAGAGGTGAAAAATATGGCATTAAAAGACATGCTTTTTTACATTGAAGCAGGAAAAAACAGTATTGAAGAAATAGTAGCAATACTAAAAAAACATCCAGAAGTAAAGTTTGCATCATTTGTAGGTATAGACCTAGGAGGAAATGATACGGACGAAAAAATTCCTATAGAATATTTTATTGAAAACATAGAAACATTTATGGAAAAAGGTGTACAGACAGATGGATCAAGTGTAGTTTTACCAATTATTGCAGAGTTAAATAATGCGAGAGTGGATATTATACCTGATTTAAAGTCAAATTGGTTTGTAGATTATAACTACAACCATTTGTGTGAAGAAACTGACTTGCCAGTAGGTTCTTTGAGAATACCATCTTTCCTAATACACAATGATACAGATCCTGTAGGGTCAAGAATCTTATTAAAAAATACAGTCGATAAGTTTGAAAGTGAAATCATAAAGCTAATAAAAGAAAATGATTATGTTTGTGAATCAATCGGAATAAAATCAGCAGAGGATATAGAAGAAATCACACTTACATCTGCAACAGAGCTAGAGTTCTGGGTAAAAACACCAGATGATGTAGCTGATATAGAGCAACTATCGACATCGCAAGTATTAAAAGAACAATATTGGAAAAGAACTGTTGGGCCAGTAAGGACGGCTTTAGAAAAATCATTGCTAGTTTTAGACCAATATGGACTAGAAATAGAAATGGCACATAAAGAAGTTGGTGGGGTAAAGGCAAAGCTTGGAAACTCAGGTGGATTTGACCATGTAATGGAGCAGTTAGAAGTCGATTGGAAATACAGTACTGCACTACAAGCAGGAGACAATGTAAATCTTGTAAGAGATATTATTAGAGATATATTTGATATGCAAGGGTTAGAAGTAACATTTATGGCGAAGCCTATTGAAGGTGTGGCAGGAAACGGACAACATACACACATGGGTGTATCTGCTAAGCTAAAGGATGGTAGTAGAGTAAATTTATTCCATTCTGCAAGTGAAAAAGAGTTCTTAAGCCCAATAGGTTTTGGTGCACTTTGTGGTTTATTAAAAAATTATGAAATTATCAATCCATTTGTATCATCATCAAATGATTCACTAAACAGATTAAAGCCAGGTTTTGAAGCACCTGTTTGCATAGTAGGTTCTGTTGGTCATACAGTAGAAACACCAACCAGAAATAGAACAGTATTAGTAGGACTAGTAAGAGATGGCGAGAACCCATTAGCAACAAGGTTTGAGTTAAGAGCACCAAACCCAGATTCAAATGCCTATTTAACACTAGCTACATCATACTTATCAATGTTAGATGGTATAAAAGCTACATTAGAAGCAAAGAAAACATCAAAAGAAATGGAAGCTGAGTTCACTAAAGAAGCTGGAACTGAAAGTTTTTATTTAGAAACAGATAGAATGTACAGAAGTGAAAAAGATGTGTTTGAAGAATATACAGAAGAAGAAAGAGATTTACTATTTAGTAGACCGCCAAAAACAGTATGGGAAAACATAGTAGCATTTGACAATTGCTCAGAAAAAATAAAAGTCTTAACAGAGGGTGGCGTGTTTAATACTAAAATATTAGCATCATATAGAGAAGCTATTATTTCTCAATGGTCACAAGAACTAATCGGAAGAATAATCCCAACAAACGTAGAGATAGTAAGAGATTTTGTAAAACTACATGTTGGTGACGAGAGAACGGATCTTGATGTAGTAAACTGGGAAAAAATAAGAGAACTTAGAATAGAGCTTATGAAAGATAGTCTAGCAAAGAAATCATTATTTACAATGATTAAAGAAGCGCTAGATGCAAAAGACTTTGACAAAGCATCAGAATTACAAATAGAGATGCGTGAAAAGATGAAAGAATTACAAGAAATATACTTAGAGTATAAGAAAAACTTGTTCTAAAATATTGCATTCATAAACTAACTATGATAACATATCGAAAAGACGTTGATAGGAAGTAGTACTTTTAAAAATATTTTAAGAGAGTCAGTGGTTGGTGAAAACTGATAATATTCTAAAAGGAATCCACCCTTAAGTTATAGCTTAATAGCTATCGGTGACGACCGTTAAAACGCATCAAGAGAACCTAAGGCAAGCTGTGCTTGCAAGTTTAATTGATAAGTTATAAGTGATAAGTTCAGGTACAATTTTGATATAATCAAAATTTTAGAATTAAAACATGGATTTGAATCGTTAACATATCAGTTAAAACCTTTGGGTTAACTAGGGTGGCAACGCGGAAGATATACAATCCTTCGTCCCTAAGCAATAGGGATGAAGGGTTTTTTTGTTTTTGAAATAAAGAATAAGGAGAAAAGATATGTTAGATATTAAAAAGATTAGAAAAAACTATGATGAAGTAGCGAAACAATTAGAAACAAGAGGAAACGGAGATTATGGACTAGAAGAGGTCATAAAAATTGACGAAGAAAGAAGAATTCTACTTCAAGAAGTAGAAGCAATGAAAAGCAAGCAAAATGTAGTAAGCAAAGAAGTGCCAAAGCTAAAAAAAGAAGGAAAAGATGTTACAGATATATTAGCCGAAATGAAAGAACTATCAAATAAAATAAAAGAGATCAACGAAAAAGTTACTGAGGTAGAAAATAGGCAAAAGGATGTCCTTCTTGGCATTCCAAATATACCAAATCCACAAGTCCCAGCTGGAGACACTGACGAGGACAATGTAGAGGTAAAAGTATGGGGAGAGCCAACAACATTTAACTTTGAGCACAAAGCCCATTGGGAAGTAGGCGATCAACTAGATATACTAGACTTTGAAAGAGCGGCAAAGATAGCAGGCTCAAGATTTACAGTATATAAGGGTGCCGGCGCAAGACTAGAAAGAGCACTAATAAACTTCATGTTAGATTTACATACAACAGAACATGGTTACACAGAAATAATGCCACCATTAATGGTAAATAGAGATGCCATGACAGGGACAGGACAACTACCAAAATTTGAAGATGACATGTTCCATATACCTGCAAAAGACTTTTTCTTAATACCAACAGCAGAAGTGCCAGTGACAAATTTAATGATGAATGAGATATTAGATGAAAAAGAATTGCCAAAATATTTTGTAGCGTACACGCCTTGCTTTAGAAAAGAAGCAGGGTCAGCAGGTAGAGACACAAGAGGACTTATAAGACAACATCAGTTCAACAAAGTTGAGTTAGTAAAACTTGCAAAGCAAGAAGATTCATATGAAGAATTAGATAAACTATTAGCAAATGCTGAGAAAGTACTTCAGTTATTGGAAATACCATATAGAGTAGTAAGACTATGCGGAGGCGATTTAGGATTTAGTTCAGCAATGACGTATGACATAGAGGTCTGGATGCCAAGCTATGATAGATATTTAGAAATATCTTCATGTAGTAACTTTGAGGACTACCAAGCGAGAAGAGCAAATATGAGATACCGTTCAGATACGACAAAAAAAGTTGAATACGTACATACATTGAATGGTTCAGGACTTGCAGTAGGAAGAACGTTTGCAGCGATAGTAGAAAATTATCAAAATGAAGATGGTAGCATAACGATACCAAAGGCGTTAATACCATACATGGGTGGTTTAGAAAAAATAACTAAATAAAAACTAAGAAATAGTTTAAAAGACAACAAAGTTATTACAAAAAAGTAATTTTGTTGTCTTTTTATATATGAAAAGAGGTGAAGGTATATGGCAGTTATAATACCGGTTTTATTAATAAGCGCCATAGTATTAACTATATGGCTAAGCATAAAGAATAATAAATCATGTAGCTCAAACTTCAAAACAAAAGGTTTTAGTGAAAAAGGCTGTTGTACCATAGAAAGATATGGAGACACAATAAAAGAAGAGGTAAAAGATAAATAGTTGTAGAAAAGAAATGATGTGATATAATAATTATACAAAGATTCCAACAATTTGAACTATTCTGTCGGGAGGCGTGAAGAATGAAAGTTTTAGTTACAGGTGGATGTGGGTTTATAGGTTCACATGTTGTAGAGCAGTTTCAAGATGAAGGACATGATGTATATATTATAGACAACTTATCGGCTGGAGACAGACGAAACGTTAAAACAAAAAATAAAATATTTAAAATGAATGTGGAATCTGAGCGCTGTGAAGAAGTGTTTTTAGAAATCAAGTTTGACATTGTTGTTCATTTGGCTGCGCATATAGATGCAGCGTATTCCATAGAAGATCCCATCATAGATGCACAGGCAAATGTAATGGGGGTTGTAAATATGTTGAATCTTGCAGCGAAATATAAAGTGAAAAAATTTGTATTTGCATCATCGGCGGCCGTATATGGGGACAATTCTGATATTCCACTTGTAGAAGACAACCCATGTAATGCAATGTCCCCCTATGGTATTAGCAAATACTCTGGAGAAAAGTATTGTGAACTGTGGTTTGAGACATATGGTCTTAATACAGTAGCTTTGCGATTCGCCAATGTGTTCGGACCAAGACAATCTATAAAAGGCGAAGGTGGTATAATAGCTATATTATTGAAAAATATTTATAATAATACAATGTCCTATGTATATGGAGATGGAGAGCAAACTAGAGATTTTATATATGTTGGAGACGTTGCAGATGCTGTATATAAAGCATCATTAGCAATTAATACAGGTGTATATAACGTGTCATTGATGGAAAGAACATCTGTAAATCAAATTGTAGAAATAATAAAGAAAAATGACGAAAATATAGAAGTCTATTATACTAAACCAAGAAAAGGAGATATTAGGCATTCTAGCCTTAGTAATGAAAAACTAAAAAAAGAACTTCGTTGGGGGCCTAAGACGACTGTTGAAGAGGGGCTAAACAAAACATACTATTGGTATAAAGAATACATGGAAAACTCATAAAATATTGATTTAGAGAGCTTGGACAATAAAAGTCCAAGCTTTTTTTATGTAGACTTTATGTTATAATATAATTGATAGAATTATTTGAAAAAATGGAAAAATGTGTTTATTAACAATTTCTGGAGGACACAATGAAAATACTAGTCACTGGTGGATATGGCTTTATAGGTTCACATATGGTAGAAAGATTAGTCAGAGAAGGACATGAGGTCTCAATCATCGACAATCTTTCAACTGGAAAAAAAGAAAACGTAAAGGTCAAACACAAGTCTTTCAAATTGAATATAGAAGATGATAAGTGTGATGCAGTATTTACTGAGGGTGTATTTGATTATGTAATACATTTAGCTGCAAATGCAAACACTTCAAAATCTATGCAAGTACCTATAATTGACGCAAGTACAAATATATTAGGTCTAATTAATTTGCTCAAATTAGCAACAAAATATGAAGTAAAGAAATTTATATATGTTTCTTCTGCAGCCGTCTATGGAGACAACCCTGATATGCCTTTAAGAGAAGATGCACATTGTGAGCCAGTAACACCATATGGTATCAGTAAACTGGCAGGTGAGAGTTATTGCAAATTATGGAAAGAAAGGTACAAATTGCACACTGTTTCACTAAGGCTATCAAATATTTACGGGCCAAGAGAATCTACCGTAGGTGAGGGTAGCGTCATTGGTATTTTTCTAAAAAGTATGATTGAAAAGAAGAAAGAGTATATATATGGAGATGGTAGTCAAACAAGAGATTTTTTATATGTAGGAGATGCAGTTGATGGAATCTATAAAGCAACAGAGTATAACAAAAGTGACATAATCAATATTTCTTCAAACACAGAAACCAGTGTAAATCAGCTAGTAGATGCAGTGAAAAAAATAGACCCTCAATTTCAAGTGAGCTATTCATTTGAAAAAAAAGGCGAAACATTTAGAAATTTATTAAGTAATAGCCGTGCAGTTAGCGAGCTGTCATGGGCACCAAGGTTTAGCTTTGACGAAGGGTTAAGTCAGACCCTAGAGTGGTATAAAACCACAGAGGTAGAAAAGGAAAAAGTAGTAGAAAAGAAGATTAAATTTAGAACAAAAATGAACAATTTTTTTAATCCGGTAATACCTTACTTTGAAAACTTGCTTGTATTTATAACAATATATTTTGCACAGCAATTTCTAGATACAAGAGGGATTGGTACATATGTAGACTTAAAACTTGCCTATATATTCATAATGGGTGTAACGCATGGATTAAGGCAGTCTTCAATAGCTGCGGCATTTTCTTGTGTATTAGTAGTAGTTGAGATTGCTCAAACAAAGGCAGATATATTAGCAAATATATATAGCGCAAATACATTGATTTTTTTCAGTATCTATATATTTTTTGCAGGGGCACTTGGCTATACCATAGATAGCAACAAAGAAACAATAGACAATAAGGAAATTGATATAGAGGATTTACATAAAAAGTACAATTTTTTATATGAAATATATGATGAGAGTAAATTAGCAAGAAAAGAGTTAGAGAATCAAATTAAAAATTCCGAAGATAGTTTTGCAAAAATATACAGTTATACAAGTGCATTAGAAGATGTGGCTGACGACGATATATATGAGGCAACAATAGAGGTAGTCTCTAAAATCATGAAAGAAGAGGACATAATATTTTACTCATTAGTAGATAGAGGAAAATACTTAAAACAAGCAGCTATTTCTAAAACAATTGATGGAGAGGTAAAGGAGACAATAGAAGTTGTGCAATATCCAGAAATAGAAAAGATGATAGAAGACGATGGCGTTTTCGTAAACAGTTCGTTCGATAAAGAATTACCTATGCTTATGGCACCAATAAGTAGGCAAGAAAAAGTGATAGCCGTATGTGCACTACAGTCTGTTGAATTTAATATATTAAACCTGTACAGACAAAATTTATTTAAAGTAGCAGCAAACTTAGTAGCTCCAACAGTAATAAGAGCATATGAATATGATGAAGTAATGAGTGAAGAACAATTTCTTAAAGGATCACGCATATATAAAAAAGAGTATTTTTCTGATGTAATAGAGAGTAGAAAAGTACATAGAGAAAAAAGAAAAATAGAATTTACCTTATTAAAAATAATGACAAAAGAGGATGACGCTATAGAGCTGTCATACAAAATAGATAATATGACAAAAAAATATGATTTCATAGGCATGGGAAATCATAATGATATGTATTTATTATTATCAGACACAAAAAAAGAAGAGGGAGAACGTGTAATTGTAAGATTTGAAAGAGAGGGAATAAAGGCTACGTTATCGGAAGAAAGTGAGTTTTATGAAAGTATATCTGATTATACATCTGATCATTAGTTGCCTAATAGGGTTGCTAGGCTATAAAAAAATAAATGGACAAGAGCGCTTTGCAAATTTTATATTAGCGATCTTTTTCCCTATAGGTGGTTATCTTATGGCAATCACTTTATATTTCACGCGTCATTTAAAGTCTAAAAAGGAAATAAAACGAGACGAAGAGATAAGAGTAGAAACCTTGTTTTCTGACAGAATAAAAAAAGGTGAAGAACAAGAGGTTGCATCATTAGAGGAAATTTTAATATTAAATAACAATGAAACAAAAAGAAGACAAGTAATGAATTTATTAACAGATGATGCTAGCCAATATTTACAAACACTAAAAATAGCTATGCGTGATGATGATGTGGAAACATCACATTATGCTGCCGCGGCCATAGCAGATATAAAGGGAAACCTGGAAAAAAAACTACAAGATTACTTAGTGAAATATGAAGAGAACAAAGAAGATAGAGTTATTGCAAATGGATACCTAGAAATTCTTAAAGAGTATATAGATAGTGACCTTTTGGATGAGATAAATCAGAAAAAGTATCAATACATATATGCAAATGTCCTTGAGGAAATGATAAAAATATTTAGAGATAACGAAGTGCTATACACTGCACTCATCGATGAACTTTTTGAGTTAAAAGAATTCAAAGATGTTAGGAAGTATGCCTTAGAGTTTTTGGAGGTACACAGAAATGAAAATGCATATTTTTCAGTCTTAAAAGTTGATTATGTATCAAAAGACAAACCGAGCTTTCAAAAGACATTTCAGGCATTATTAGATTCGGATGTAAAACTATCAAAAGAGGGACTAGAAAAATTAAGATTTTGGTTAAAGGTGATGAAATGAAAAAACAAATATGGATAATATTTTCAATTACATTATTTATAGCAGTAATAATACAAGTGACCAGAATGGAAGTAGCATTAACCCTCAATAATGAAAAAAACATAGAATTATTAACAGTTGAAAGTTTCGAAAAACAACAATTAAGTCCGTTTGACTTTAGTAAGATTAACAAAGAAAAGTGTTTAATCATAATAAATTATGAAGAAGAAGGAGCTGAAAGCATTGGCATGCAGATAGAGCAGAGTCTGAAATATATGAAAAAAGATTTTGAAACAATATCAGCGCAAGCCTTTAGACAAGTAGCCCCTGAAACAACATGTGTCTTTACAGTATTAGAGGACCTAGACACTATAGAGAATGTTGAAGAAATAATGAAATATATATTTGAAGGGGGCAATCTATTTGTAGCGAAAAGATTTGCAGATACAGCAAATTTTAGAGCGGTATATAGAAGATTAGGTATAAAAGAATTTGGTGACTATGGATTTGAATATGGGATTAGACTTCTCGATAATGTCCTAATTAAATGTGAAGATATATATATTCCTTTTGAGTATTCAATAAGTAATTCGACTATAGATGTCCAGTTAGATTTAGATACAGAGCTCTATGCAGAAACCCCAGAAGGGGTAAAACTTATGTGGAAAAAAGATTACGGTGATGGAAGTATTCTGTATTTCAACGGAACAATGTTAAACGAAAAGAACAATCGAGGCATGATTTTTGGAGGCCTGAGAAAGTTAATGGACGATTGGATACATCCTTTTGTAAATGCAAAAATAATGTATATAGATGATTTTCCAGCACCAATACCCTATGGAAATCACCCGAAAATAGATGAAGAATTTGGTATATCAATAAGACAATTCTTTAAAGAAATATGGTGGCCTGACATGTTAGCTCAAGCCAAGATGTATAATTTGAAATATACAGCAGTGTTTATAGGAAGCTATGATGATGATACGGTACAAGTGGGAGAGGATTACTTAACTGTCGATTTTACAGATATAGCATATTATGGAAAAGAAGTGCTATCAGATGGTGGGGAACTAGGCATTCATGGTTATAACCATCAACCATTAACTTTAGATGAATTATATGACAAAACATACGAGTATAAAAAGTGGCCATCGATTGAAAATATGGATAAAGCACTAATATCATTAATAGATGAAGTAAAATCAGTGTTTCCAGAGTATACAATGACATCTTACGTACCACCATCTAACATCATATCTCCTGATGGTAGAACATCGCTCAAAAAAACAGATTTGAGGATAATAGGAGCATTATACAGTAGAGGAGAAGATTTGGATGGATATGAACAGGAGTTTGGCTTAGCAAATGATAATATTATTGAGTTTCCAAGATTTACGTATAAGTATGCATATGATGATGATTTAAAATGGATATCATACAATGCAGCAACAGTGTTTGGTATGTCTTCTCATTTTGTTCATCCAGACGATGTGTTAGATCCATATCGTTCTGGAGATATGCTTTGGGGAGAATTGCTAAAGGGTTTTGATGAGTTAAACAAAGATATCTTTAAAAAATATCCATGGATGGAAGGCGTCATATCATCCGTCGGAGCAAATAGAGTTGCAAAATATGACAAAGTAGAACCGAGATATGAGTGGGTAGACGAGTCATTAAAAATATATTGTAATCAGTTTATAGATGAGATGCAGTTTATATACAGCACAGATAGAGAAGTTAAAAAAACAATAAATTGTTCGGTGCAGAAAATTGACAAAGAGCTATATCTCATAAAAGTGTCAGAGCCTTTGAGTGAGATACAGTTTAGGTAGAGGTGCCTATGAGAATATGTCTAGTAATAGAAGGAAGCTATCCTTATATAAAGGGTGGCGTAGCCAGTTGGGTCAATACAGTAATACGTGCTTTTCCTGAGCACGATTTTGTGTTGTACACAATTTGCGCAGAAGACAAAATGCTAGGTGTATATAAATATGATATACCAGAGAACGTTGTGGAAATAGTTGAAAACTCATTAGAATGTATAAAGTTTGAAGAAAGTTCCAACGGACTACGCTACAACATCGGTAAAGAAAAAGATGAATCATTAACAAATTTTTTTCTTGGTGAAGAGTTCGATTGGTTCGATTTGTTTGAATTAATGAAAGAAAAAAAACTAGGTAATCCAACAGATTTTTTAATGAGCCAAAACTTCTTTGATTATGCAAAGAAAATATATGACAAGGAATTTGCAACAACACCATTCACAGATTTTATATGGACAATAAGATCAATGTATCTTATTTTGTTTTACATATTAACACAGCCAGTGCCTGAAGCAGATATATATCATAGTGTTGCAACGGGGTATGCAGGTGTAATTGCCGCATATGGTAAGTATTTATGTGGTGGAAAAACAATAATCACAGAGCATGGTATATATACAAGAGAACGTGAAGGAGAAATCATAAAAGCGAAATGGGTAAAGGGATACTGGAAAGAATTATGGATAAAGTTTTTTTATTCACTATCAAATTGTTCATATAAACATGCTGATGCAGTGACAGCTTTATTTAATATGAACCGTACACTTCAACTAGAATTAGGGTGTCCAGAAGAAAAAATACTTACGATTCCAAATGGTGTAGAGTTAGAAAGATTCGCTGATGTAGGTGTTAGAGAGAACAATCCAGATGAAGTAAATATAGGCGCTATAGTTCGTGTCGTAGAGATAAAAGACATAAAGACAATGATACATGCATTTGCATTAGTAAAAAAAGAAGTACCATATGCAAAACTGTATATAATGGGTCCCATTGACGAAGACCCAGACTACTACAAAGAATGTATTCAAAATGTAGAAATGCTGGGTGTGAAAGATGTTATATTCACTGGAGGTGTAGATGTAGTAGAGTATCTGAAAATTATGGACTTCTTATTATTGACAAGCATTAGTGAAGGACAACCGTTAGCAGTAATGGAAGGATTAGCTGCAAAAAAAGCTTTTGTAACAACAAATGTTGGTGACTGTCATGATTTATTATTTGGTTTTGAAGACAATTTTGGGCAAGCAGGATATATCGAATATGTAATGGATCATGTTGCTATAGCACAATCTGCAATAAAACTTTGTAATGATTATGAACTAAGAACACAAATGGGGATAAACGGATACAACAGAATAGAAGCAATGTACCAAAAGAAAGACTTTCTCAAACAATACGATGATTTGTATAACAAGTTATATGCAGAGAAAGGTGGCAAATAATGGCTGGGATAGGATTTCAACTAAGAAAGTTATATGAAAAGGAAGGCGTAATCCCAAAACTGAAAGCCCATCTCTATTCAACATTTGTAACGGTAGGACCAATCATACTAAGTATAATAGTCATTACCTTCCTACAAACCATATTAAGGCGAGTAGGCGTAGATAGAGGGCGAATGGTAGAGTTACAACTTACAATAATGTACTCATTTGTATTTTCAGTAATAGTGGCTAGTGGGTATTGTATGTTGTTATCGAGATATCTATCAGACAAATTTTATAATAATGAAGTCGAGGACATACTGCCTTCACTATACGGAGCCATATCGGTCATATTGCTCATTGCAGGACCGATAGGTGCTTATTTTTACTATGATTCTACATTGCCTGTTGACCATCGTTTCTTTGGATATGTACTATTTATAGAGCTAGTCATAGAAATGGTGTTGGCGGTTTATATATCAGCACTTGACGAATATAAGCGAGTATCATTTAGTTTTTTATATGGAACAATAACAGGAATAGTAGCTTATTATGTATTAGTTGTATTTGTAAAATATGACTATATAGTAAGTGTCCTAATAGCGTTTTCTATAACTATTGGGGTGGTTGATTCACTACTACTGATGGAAATCAGAAAGCATTTTATCAATAAATCAAACAAATATTTCAATTTCTTAAAGTACTACACGAAATTTTATTTAATATTTTTTATAAACTTTTTTTATACAGTGGGGCTATACGCACATGATTTTGCATTCTGGACCCATGATGTATTGAGACACCATGTTGCAGAAACATTTATATATGCACCCTATTATGACTTTCCTGCATTTTATGCATTCATAAGTGCAATACCAACACTCATAATATTTGTAGTAAAAGTAGAAACAGACTTCTTCGAGCAATACACCAACTACTTTACAATGATCAATAAAGGGGCATGTTATGAAGATATAGAAGTAGCAAAGAAAAAAATGTCATTAACCATATATCAAAACATCGTATATATAATGCAAATGCAATTGTTCTTTTCTCTAGTAGGCATAATTGTAGGGATGCTGTTTTTACCAATAGCAGGATTTACAAGTGAGATGGTAACGATATATAGTTTGTCGGTCATTGGCTTTTACTTTACGATCATCATGTTTGTAGTAATGACAATGATACTTTATTTTGATGATAAAAAATCAGGGCTCATAATATCAGGACACTTTGTAATAGGAAGTTTTGTGTATTCATATATAACCACATTGCTTGGCCCAGCATTTTACGGACTAGGCTTTATATGTGCAGGAGCAATATCCTTAGTAATAGCTTTTCATAGGCTAGATAAATATCTAAAGGAAATAGATTATCGCATATTTTGCATGGCTATATCATTTGAAAAAGAAGAGGAAAATACATTGTTTAACAAAGCGATTAATCGATTTAACAAAATAAGCATAATAAAAGAAGAACTGACATATGATGAAGAAACAAAAGAAGAATTAAAAGCAGAGCTAGGTGAAGGAACAGTAGAAAAAGAAGCATAAAAAATCATAAAAAGGAGTATATGACATGAATAACAATCATAAAATAATATTAGCTTTTGTGTTGCTACTAATAGCTATAATTGTAATAACGTCAAATATACATCTTTTTAATGATGAAATAAATCTTGAAGGAACAGCCTTTGAAGTAGTAGAAGCAGATATTTGGATCAATCCATTAAACAAAGAAGAATTTATAGAGGATAAAAATGTATATGAGAATTCAAAGCTGTTAGAAATCGAAAAGTTATACGTAACGATATTGCCAGTAAAAAATAGCAATGCTGTTACATTTACAGAAATAAATGAACAAGTACCAACAGGTGAAGATGAAGTCATCAATGATGCACAAGACTTGTTTTCAAATATATACTTTGAGATAAGTACACCTAGCGGCATTGTAAACATAGAGACAAAGCCGAATGCATATATAGAAATAAGAGGGCAATCCTCAAGACTGTTTGAACAAAAGTCGTATAAGATAAAAATTGCAGATGGTGAAGAATTATGGCATGAATATAAAACAATAAATTTAAATAAGCATATGGCAGATATAACAAGAATCAAAAATAAGCTTATATTTGACTACCTGCAGACATTAGATGATATAAGTAGCTATAATACAAAATTTATTACAATGTATATCAAAGATTTATCAAAACAAGATCAAGATAAGGACTATGTAAACTATGGGTTATATACATTTGTAGAACAACCCAATAAAAGATACTTAGCAAGACATGGGCTTGATCCAAACGGACATTTTTACAAAGTAGAAGACTTTGAATTTTTAAGACATGAAGAAAGTATCAAAACAATAGAGGAAATAGACTATAGTGAAGAGGCGTTTGAAAAAAGGTTAGAGACCAGAGGGAGTACGGAACATAGTAAGCTAATAAAGATGCTATATGAATTGAATAATATATCAATAGATATAGACAAAATAATAGGAAAGTATTTTGATAAAGACAATATGTTTACATGGCTAGCCATAAATATACTGTTTGATAACTTTGATACAACAACAAGAAATTATTTGATATACAGTCCTTTAAATTCAAGGAAATGGTACTTCGTACCATGGGATTATGATGATTCCATGCGCATAGAAAAGCCACAGGATACTTGGCAAACAGGTGTTAGTTTATACTGGTTATCAGTTTTGTTTAAAAGAACATTTAAAGAACAACACAATATAGATGAACTAACAAAAAAAGTTGAAGAAATATACGCAGATATAGAAGCCTATGATTTAAATGTAAAGATAGACCAATATAAAGATGTTGTTGAAGAACATGTACTCAAAATGCCAGACATAGAATATGTGGATGCTACTATAACGGAGTACAATCAAGCATACGAGGATATAAAAGAATCAGTAAGAAAGAATTATGATGAATATTTTGAAGTGTTAGAAAGACCCATGCCATTTTTTTATGGGCTTCCAATAGTGGAAGAAAATTCAGTAGAATTTATTTGGGAGCAGTCATATGACTTGCAAAACGAATCGGTAGTATATGATTTCTACTTGGCTAAGGACATATCAATGAATCAAGTAATATATACTTCATTAGATAATAGAGTGCCTAAAGTAGTTGTAGATGATTTACAGCCAGGGAAGTATTACTGGAAAGTATATGCAAAAGATGAAAAAGGTAATACGGGAACAGCTTTTGATTATATTCAAGAAGACAATAAATATTACTTTGGAGTTAGCGTAGTTTATTATAAAGAATAAGGTGATGTTATGAAGTTTAGGCATGAAATAAAATACTTAATAAACAGAAAAGAATATATAAAACTAAGGCAAAAGATAAAATATGCCATGGCAATGGATCAAAACAGTATAGAGCAAAATGGCTATAAAGTCCGAAGTCTATATTTTGACGATATAGATAATACTGCACTAAAGGAAAAAGAAGCAGGCATATATACACGTTGCAAATATCGCATAAGAATATACAACGATGAAGATAAGGTCATCAACTTTGAAAAGAAAAATAAAAGAGGACGGTTTATAAACAAACAATCAGTGAGAATAACAAGAGAAGAGTATGAAAATATACTCAAAAGAGAAATAGATTTCATGAAAGATTCGGAGGTTCCACTACTAAGAGATGTTTATATACAAATGAAATCAAAAGGGCTAAAACCAGTTGTTATAGTAGATTATGAAAGAGAGCCCTATGTGTATAAATACGGAAATGTAAGAATAACATTTGATATAGATTTGCGTGTACCGTTGAATTCCTTGGATGTGTTTGAGACATCCTTGGTGTCCAAAAAAATATTTGAAGAGGACGTACTTATTCTGGAAATAAAGTACGATGAATACTTACCAACATACATAAAGAATTTATTACAAATAGATAGTGGTCATGCAATAGCGTTATCAAAATACGTTTACTGTAGAGAATACATACAAAGAATAAAATGTTAAGGAGGAAATAATATGTTACTAACATTAAATTTTCAAGATATATTTAAAAAGGACTTTTTAGATTTAGAAGCAATGTCAGCGGTATCTATCGTCAACATAATAACAGGGCTAACAATTACACTGGTGCTATCATTATTTATATACATAGTATATAAGCTAACATTTAAAGGTGTAGTATATAATCACGGATTTAATACAACATTGGTATTGCTTGCACTTATTACAGCACTAATCATAATGACAATAAGTTCAAATATAGTATTATCCCTTGGTATGGTAGGTGCAATGAGTATAGTAAGATTTAGAGCTGCCATAAAAGATCCTAGAGATATCGTATTTATGTTTTGGTCCATATCAGTAGGAATAGCGTCTGGAGCAGGCATATATCATGTGGCAGTTGGAGGAACCATATTTATAAGTATTGTCATACTAATAATGTCACGAAAAAGTATAGTAATAGAAACATTTTTGCTTATAATGACATATGATAAAAAAGCGCAAGAAGAGGTACTAGTAGTCCTTAATCGTTTAAAATATGACATGAAATCAAAGACGGTAGTAAACGGAAAAACAGAAATGACAATAGAAATGAAAAAAGTAAAAAATACGGCATTTGTAGATGAACTATCTGAAATAGATGGTGTAGCAAGTGCAGCATTAATAAAATACAATGGTGATTATGCAGAGTAAAAAAGAGAGGAGCAATTAATATGGCAATGAAAACTTGGCGTAAGAAAAATTTAATAATGCTAATTTTAGGTTTAGTTGCTGTATCTATTTTTGGGATATTTATGATAATCCAATCATCCCAAGACATACTAAAAAACGATGACCTAAAAAGGCTTGAAGAAGAAGAAATCATTATAAAGGATAATAATAAAATATATGTAAAAGAGGAGTATGGCCATATAGAAGATGTTTATATATATATTCCAAAACCGATCAGTACAAAAGGTGACAAGCCAGACCATTTTTATGATTTACTTGCCCAAAGTGAAGATCCAACAGAAAAAAGAAGAAAGATGAACGTGTTTATAAAAGAAGAAAATCCAAAAGACTTTAAAGACACATTTATAAATGAAAAAGCAAATGCATCTATAGAAGTAAAAGGAAATGTAAGAACGAGAGAAATACAAAAGTCATACAAAATAAGGTTTTTTGATTCAACACGATTATGGGAAGCGTTAAGTGTAACAAACTTAGAAAAAAATTATTTTGATGAAACAAGAGTAAAAACAAAATTGATACAAGATTATCTAAGAGTTATACCAAATGTGCTTTCCCTTAGAACAAGATTTATCCAATTATACATAAAAGATGAACAAAGAGATGAAGGGTATGTAAGCAATGGGATATACCTGCAAATAGAACAGCCAAACACATTGTTTTTAACACATAACAATTTAAGTGCAAGCGCAAACTATTATGAAGCAGAAAACTTTAAATTCGAAAGATATCCAGATGGAATAAAACTAGAGACAGATGAATCCTACAACAAAGACGATTTTGAAAAATACCTTAAGTCAAAAGGTGATAATAGTAATGAAAAGCTAATAGAAATGTTAGACGATATAAATAACTACAAAAAAGATATAAATGAAATCATGGAAGAGCATTTTGACATGGATAATTATTTAACTTGGATAGGGTTAAATATCATATTTGACAACTATGAAAATACAAATTCAGGCTATCACTTATATAGAAGCATTAACCTAGATAAATGGTTGTTTTTACCTACTGATTTTGATGGAGCGTTAGATACAACATCTGAAAGAGGAAAATGGCAAAAGGGGATAAGTATGCTATGGGACAATGTATTGCATAGAAGGTTTTTATCAAAACCAGAAAACATTGAATTGCTAAATCAAAAGATAGACCAGTTAAGACGTATCATAACAAAAGAAAACACACAGATAATACTAGATTTATATTATGATAATCTATATGAAAACATGAAGCAGACACCAGATTTAAAGTATCTAATAGTTACAATAGACAGATTTAGAAATGAATACTTATCATTACCTTCAAAAATAAGTCAAAATTTTAATGCGTACTATAATTTAATGCTGAGACCAATGCCGTTTTATCAATTAAGCGTAGAAAATGCCAGAGACACATTTGCATTTCATTGGGAAGAAGCATATGACATGCAAGGAAATGAGATCACATATAAGTTTTATTTAAGTGAAGACATATCGTTTACAAACAATATAGTCATAAAAGAAATAAAAGGAAGAACCTCCCATGTACAAATAGGACTAGGAGACGGTATATACTATTGGCGAGTACAAGCAGTAGATATACTAGGCTATAAACAAGACAGTATGAACGTATACATAGATGAGTTTGGGGACAAATACTACAATACAAAAAAATTGATAATAAAAAATGGACAAGTATATATAAACAATACAAAATAAATAGTGTACAATAAAAGAAAGAAAAGAAAAAAGAGGTGTAAAAATGAAGAAAGTAATCAATACAGAAAAAGCACCACAAGCAATAGGACCATACTCACAAGCAATCTTAGCAAACGGCATGCTATTTATATCAGGACAAATTCCAATCAACCCAGAAACAGGGGAGATAGCAGAAGGAATTGAAAATCAAACAAGACAAGTATTAAACAACTTAAAAGCAATCTTAGAAAAAGAACACCTGACATTAGATAACGTAGTAAAATGTTCTGTATTCATGAAAAACATGGATGACTTTGTAAAGATGAACGAAGTATATGCAGAGTTCTTCACAGAAGAGCCACCAGCAAGAGCTGCAGTAGAGGTGGCTAGACTTCCTAAGGATGTTGAGGTAGAGATAGAAGCAATAGCAATAAACCGCGCTTAGAAGGCTTGAAAACCGTTGATTTCTGCGTTGCATTTACTTTTCAATCGGTCACGTACGTTTTAGTACGCTCCCTCAATCAAAGAAACTGCGCCTTGAACTAAACGATTTTAAAGCCTTCTAGGCAGGACGTTATACATTTCATGTAGAAAAATTATAAATTTTATAGCGTTCACAAAAGTGGTAACATTTTGTAGAAAACCAAAACAAAATCAAGTAAAATAATATATGTAAGATAAAAGCGAGGGTGTTTTGACAAAGTCAAAAGCACCCTCCAAAATATGTCCTTGTAGCTCAGTGGATAGAGCGTTAGTTTCCTAAACTATGCGTCGGAGGTTCGATTCCTCTCAAGGACGCCAAAGTAATAGACCCTACTGAATTTTGGTAGGGTCTATTACTTTGGCGTCCTTAAGGATAGAGTTGAAATCAAAAAGATTCAGCAAAAGAATAAAAGTTTTAGAATTGAGTAATAGTATGCAAAGAAAAGCAAAGGGCAGTAAGACTGCCTTCGATTCCTCTCAAGGACGCCAAAGTAAAGAAGATGAAATGTCTTCTTTCGTTTTAGTTTTTGTAAATATATATGCGAGATAGCAAATATTTAGTGTCTTGTCGGGACGGTTCTGTCTGGCGGATGTAAATTCTGCCAGATAGAACCGTCCCAGCATGACACCACAAGCACCAAACATTAAAACATTTGAACAAATTAATCTTATAAACAATAAATGGTAAAAGTGTTAGTGTATCGCGGCGATAAAACGCTACACAAAAAATGTCTCGTCGTAGGCAGAGAACAACTAAGGATGTTATAACAATGGAGAGTTATGTTTTTAATAATCATAATTTTTCATTTTTTATTATTGTAATCAATTCTTGACGAGGTTGTGTTCCATGGAGGTTGGCTTCCGCCAGACAATTCATTTATATGGATTGCCTGTTAACTTTTTTTTGAGATAGCAATAGGTAATACAAGTGATACAATTACCCTTAAAAAGTGAATGCGGGTAAAAAAATAGAAAAATTACACGCATTTACTTGATATGTGTAATGATTACACCTATAATTGTATATATAAGAAAGATAGGTGAGTGAAGTGAACAGTATAATAAAAATGTTGCCACCCAATGTTGAGTTAGAAACGAATAGTGTATTAAAACAATTGGCAAAATCAAATAGATCATTAGGTGAGTTAAAAGGTTATGCTGAAATGTTACCTAATAAAAATATATTAATTAATGCTATCACTATTAATGAGGCAAAAGATAGCTCTGAAATTGAAAATATCATTACGACTCATGATGAATTATTTAAAGCAATGAGTGGGTCTAAAAATATGAGTCCGGCTGCAAAAGAAGTTGTCAATTATAGAACAGCTCTTTGGCATGGATATAACTCAGTAGAACAAAATGAAATGTTAACGATTAATATGATTATTGAAATTCAACAAATTATTGAATCCAATAGAGCAGGCATAAGGAAACTTCCAGGAACTGTTTTAAAGAATGAGACAACGGGTGAAACTATATATACGCCACCAAGTGGAGAACAAGAAATAAAAGATTTGTTATCAAATCTAGAAAAATATATTAATATTGAAAATGATAATATAGATGCATTAATTAAACTTGCGGTTATACATTATCAATTTGAATCAATTCATCCCTTTTATGATGGGAATGGTCGAACAGGAAGAATAATAAATGTATTGTATCTTGTATTAAAAGATTTAATTGATAGCCCGATTCTTTACCTAAGTAAATATATAATAAAAAACAAACAAGATTATTATAGATTACTTCAAGAGGTAACGGTTAAAAATAATTGGGAAGAATGGATATTATATATATTAAAAGGAATAGAGATAACTGCAACAGAAACATTAGAATTGGTTAAAAATATTAATAATTCAAGAGAGAGAACAATTGAACAGATAAAAGAGAAATTACCTAAAATATATTCAAAAGAATTAGTTGATTTGATATTTTTTGAATTTTATACAAAGGGCGCATTTATTGAAAAAGGGTTAAATGTCACAAGAAAAACAGCTGCAAGTTATTTAATAGCATTAGAAAGAGAAGGGTTTTTATCCTCAGAAAAAATAGGAAGAGAAAAGATTTATTTGAATAATGAACTCTTTAAAATAGTGAAAATGGCAGGGGAAAAACAATCTTGATTATAATTTTGGACTGCGCTAATAAAGTTTGACTGTGTCTATAAAATGCAACACTAAAAATATTGTATCGTATGCATATAATAATCTGAGTTATTATAACAATGGAGAGCTATGGTTTTAATAATCATAATTCTTCATTTTTTATTATTGTAATTAATTCTTGGCGAGGTTGTGTTCCATGGAGGGCCGCCTCCTCTCAAGGACGCTAAAAAACAGACCCTTATTGAATTTTGATAGGGTCTGTTTCTTTATAATTTATCGCAGCACTTGTTTTGATTTTTGCAAAACAATATAATGTAAATAGAACAAAGTGTATATTATTTTAAAATGAGTGACCGGTATTATACGAGGAGTATAAAAATGAATAAAATATTAATCAATTTTGCACATCCTGCAAAATCAAAGTCAAAAATAAATATGGCATTACGAAAAGCCGTAGAAGATCTGGAAGGTGTTACAGTAAATGATCTTTATGAAAATTATCCTGATTTTATGATAGATGTAAAGAGAGAGCAAGAGCTATGCAAGGAACATGATATTATCTTGTTTCAATATCCCTTTTATTGGTTCCAACCACCATCTATTGTAAAAGAGTGGTTAGACCTTGTGTTAGCGCATGGTTGGGCATATGGCATGGAAGGTAAAGCCTTAGAAGGAAAACTTTTTGTACAAGCAATCTCTGCAGGTGGTGATGACAGTGCTTACCAAAGCAATGGGTCAAACCAATTCACCATAAAAGAATTGAATGCAGCATATATAGGAATTGCCAGTTTGTGTAAAATGGACTGGATACCGCCATTTACTGTATTAGGGATACACAGAGGATTGCCAAATGATAAAATAAGATTTCATGCGGAAAACTATCGACGTTTTGTAGTAGCGCTACGAGAAGGCAATCTGGATATTGAAAAAGCCAAAAGTGCAAAGTATTGTAGTTTGAATCTAGATGCAATAATAAGGAGGCCATAAATAATGGAATCATTTTTATTACAACTTTTTATATTTTTTACGGCCTCAGCTATTGCTGTACCAATTGCTAAAAAACTTGGATTAGGTTCAGTGCTTGGATACCTAGTTGCAGGAATAATTATTGGACCATTTGGTCTTTCTTTAATAGGTGATGTTGAATCAGTTATGCATATGACAGAGTTTGGTGTTGTTATGATGCTTTTCTTAATTGGTTTAGAGCTTAAGCCTTCTTTGTTATTAGAAATGAGAGTACCTATTATTGGAATGGGTAGTGCGCAAGTACTTCTTACAACATTAGTTATTTCACTTATATCGTTTATATTTTTACCATGGCAACAGGCGCTTTCTGTGGGATTGATACTTGCATTATCATCAACCGCAATAGTTACTCAAACCCTTAAAGAAAAGGGTTTGATGAATACACTTGCAGGACGTTCAGTTTTTTCTGTATTACTTTTCCAAGATTTAGCTGTCATTCCTATGCTTGCATTAATGCCATTGCTGGCAATAAATGCCAATGCAGAGACCAGTCATGCAGAGACGGTTTTATTTGATATAGCAGAGTTGCCTGCATATATGCAGCCGTTCACAATAGTACTGGCAATACTAATAGTATTGTTTATAGGGAGGTATGCAAGTAGACCAATATTTAGAATCGTGGCTAAAACCCATGTAAGAGAATTATTTGTAGCCGTTTCACTTGCTATAGTTGTAGGTATATCCTTGCTTATGACAGTCGTAGGATTATCACCTGCATTAGGGACATTTCTTGCGGGAGTAGTACTAGCAGACAGTGAATACAGACATGAATTAGAAAGTGATATTGGACCATTTAAGGGACTTCTGCTAGGCATTTTCTTCATATCTATAGGTGCTAGCCTAAATTTTATTACAGTAGCAAAAAGTATGTGGATAATAATAGGCATAACTTTAGGTATCGTTATAATAAAATTTATTATCCTATTTATCATTAGTCAATTATTTAGAATGGCAAAGAGAGATAGAACATTTTTTGCTATAGCACTTGCTCAGGGAGGGGAATTTGCTTTTGTATTATTTCAATTCGCAAGAACAAGTGGCGTCTTTGAGTCGGAAATGGTAGAGATATTTATCACAGCAGTAGCGATCTCGATGTTTATTGCGCCAATACTTTTTAAGATTTACGAAGTATTAGCAGATGGGAAAAAAGTAGAAGAAGAATCTGTCGAAATGGATAATATAGATGAGTCGGGGCATAAAGTTATACTAGTAGGTTTTGGTCATCTTGGAATGGACATTGGTCGATTTTTATTATCGGCAGGTGTAAAACCTGTTATTTTAGATCATGATGAAGCCAATATAGAAGTGTTGAGGAAATTTGGGTTTGAAGTATATTATGGAGATGCAACAAGGCTTGATTTGCTTGAGTCAGCAGGTGTGGCAGAAGCAGAAATATTGATACTTACAATAAGTGACATAGAAGTATCGAGAAATATGGTAGAGCTAATATCAAAACATTACCCAGAACTAAAGATCGTTGTCAGTGCAAAAACTAGAAAAGATAGCTATGAACTAATGGATCTTAAAGTAAGTCAGGTAAGGAAAGAATCTTTCGGAAGTGCTTTGACTATGGGGCAAGATGTATTAAAGATCTTAGGGGTAGGAGCGTACGATGCATATCGCCAAATGCGAATTTTTAGAAAGCATAATGAAGATATGATACCAGAATTACACAAAAGAAGGCATGATGGATTGGATAATTATATATCAGCTTATCAGCAACAAATGGCAAATTTAGAAGATCAAATGAGACTAGATATGGAAATGGATGTTGAAGAATTAGACATGGCATGGACCGGCAATAGCCCGGAACAATAATTAAGTGCAGATTAAAATGGCAATAGTGACGAGATTTTTTGACACGATGCAACTGTATCGCGGCGATAAAACGCAACAGAAAAAATGTAGTATCATATGCATAGAATAATACTACTGCAAAATAACTATGGATATTATAATAATGAAGAGTTGTGGTTTTAAATCATAATTCGTCATTTATTATTATAATCACTGGACGCGGTTGTGTTTCATGGAGGTCCGCCTCCACCTAATAAAAGAGCCATGGATAAATGTATATTTTTATAGAAGAACCATAATTATAGAGTAAATAATAGATCGTATAATGTTTGTAGAGAAATAAAAAGTAGTAGCATAGGCCTCGTTGTTTAAAATTTCTAAGTACTAGGGCATTGGGTATTTAACGATATTCTATTTTAAAATAGAAAAATATTTTAGGTATAGAATGTCTATAAACAATCAAAATTCCCACATTTTTCAAGCACTAGTTATAAATAGTTGAATAAAACTATAAAAAGTTAGAACAGATAAGACTCCGTGAAAGAGAAATACAGGAATAGAAAACAGACGTGTGTAGCAGAGGAAAGCAAAAAGGCAGTAGGATTGTTTTCGATTCCTCTCAAGGACGCCAAAGTAATAGCTTTAAACTTTACAGAAAATTCAATAACATGATATAATATAAGCACTTAAATACAAAAAAGCGTTATGCTAGCAAACATATCAATGAAGGTATGTTTCATATGTAAGGAGGCATTGTGATGAGAAAAAATAGTACATATAGAAAAATAATAGCCGTTCTATTAGTTATAGCAACTTGTGCTATTTCTTATTTGCCAGCATATTCAAAAACAGAAAAAACCTTTAATGTACTGTATATTAATTCATATCACGAAGGATATAAATGGAGTGACGATATTAAAAATACAATAGAAGCGGAATTTTCAATATCAAAACACGAAATAATAATAAATAAAGAGTACTTAGATACACAAAGGAAAGCATATGATAATATTGAAAAGTACTATAGTGATTTTGCAGATGTTTTAAAGCATAAGTATGGAGAAACTGACTTTGATGCAATTATAACGTCGGATGATGCCGCATATAATTTTGTACGAGGGTATTGCGATTTTTTACCGCAAGAAGTCCCTTTGTTCTTTTGTGGTCTAAACAATTATAAACCAAGCATGAATAAAGAAAACAGGATAGAGGTAGGTATTACAGAGTATATTGATATAAAAGGGACAATAGAGATAATAAAAAAACTAAGTCCAAAAGCAAAAAACATTCACTATATTGTTGACCACACACTTACTGGACAGAAAATAGAAGCAAAATTATTAGAAGAAGTTGAGAAATATGGTGATGAATTCAACTTTATAGAAGTAACAGGCAAAAATATTAATGAAATTAAAAGCTATGTATCGAAAATTCCTGAAAACGATGTTATTTTAGGGACTATTTTCTTTTGCGATAATGAAGGGCAGTATTTTCCGTATGACGTAGGTTTTAATCTTATTGCTGAGTCTGCTAAAGTTCCCTTCTACGGGCTTTGGGAGTTTCATTTAGGAACAGGTATACTAGGAGGCAGTTTAATTGATGGAGGCTATCAAGGGCAAGAAGTAGCTAATATGGTCATAGCATATTTTGATAGTGGAGAAATAGAAAAAATAGAATCTATATTAGAGAATACAAACAGTGTACGTTTTGACTATAATTCAATGAAAAAACATGCGATATTAAGTCAGAATTTACCTAAAAATAGTGAAGTGATTAATTACTCTGATATAAAAAAGAAAAATATTTTGCTAATACATTCATATAATAATGGTTTTCAATGGACAGATAGTATAGATGAGGGGTTATTAGAAGTAATAGATGAAAAGGGAATAAAGCATGAGATTTACAGAGAATATTTGGATTTGAAAAGACAAGATAACACAATTTATCTTAATGTATTAGGAAGTATAGTCTATAACAAGTATAAGTCAAAGGAGATTGATATTATTTTAGTTTCTGATGATGGGGCTTTGGATTTTGTAAATACGTATCTTGTAGATATGGCAAATAGATTACCACTAGTATTTTGTGGAATAAATAATATTGAAAAGACAATAGCAGAAAATGATGAAAATCAAACAGGCACTTTTGAAAATGTCGGGATAAAAGAAACACTAGATTTAATCAATAGCTTGCAGCCTGATGTGAAAGATATATATGTGATTAATGACACTACTGTAACAGGGACTGCAAACCAAAAGAAATTAGATGCAGTGGTAGAAAACTATAATAATGCAATTGATTTCCACTATTTAGTAGATATGAACATGTCAGAAGTGCAAAAAAAGGTAAGTACGTTGAATGAAAATGACGCCATATTATTGATGTCATTTAATAAAGATAAGTCAGGCAGTTTTTTTAGTTATGACGAGAGTTTAGAAACAATATATAAGTCTACAAATGCTCCGATTTACGGGTTCTATGATTTTTATTTAGGAAACGGGATTGTTGGTGGTTATATTACCTCGGGTGTTGAGCAAGGGCATGCAATGGCAGAGCTCGCGATAATGATACTAGAAGGAACGCCTGTAAATAGCTTAAAAGAATTTCAATATAATACAAATAAGTATATGCTTGATATAAATGAACTAAGAAAAAAAGATTTTAAAGAAAGTGGTATTCCAAAAGATGCTATAATAATAAACAAAAGTGAAACCGTAGTAGACGTGTATAGAAAAAATCCAAAAATATATAATATGTTATTTATTATTATATTTCTTTTATTATTATTACTTATCATAATAATAAAAAATCTACATAATAATGTAAAAAAGAAGAAAATAATTGAAAAGCTTATTGATATTGATGGTGCAACTGGTTTGTACAATCATAAGTATTTAAGCGAGGTTATTGAAAAAGGCACAGAAGAATACCCCGTAACAGCTTGTGTTGCAGACATAGATAGATTGAAAAGTGTAAATGATGAATATGGGCATATAGAAGGGGATAAACTTATTGAGGGTGCTGCAAATATTTTGAAAAATACTTTTGAAGAGAGAGGTATGGTAGCAAGGTCTGGGGGAGATGAGTTTGTCATAATATTGTTTAATGCAGATTTAAATGAGGCAAAATATTATAGCGATAAAATTAAAGCTGAGATCATTAGATACAATGAAAATCAAAACAGGGAATACTTGAAGATTAGTATTTCAATAGGGTTTGATACGTCGATTGGCAATGAGCGTCTATTAGAGATTGTTAAAAGAGCAGATAAAAAAATGTATATAGAAAAAATGAGTAAGCGACAATGATTAAAAAATAGCCTAAGATATGTAAATAAATTACATATCTTTTGTTTTTAAAACTAAATAGAGGGATGAGAAATTAATATAAATGAACTAAATGGTTAAAATTATAGGGATTCAAGCTAATCAATTTTCCAAAAACGTGGTAAAGCCATAAAAAACAGGAAATGAATAGGCAAGGTCTTTAACAACACTAAAAGAACTTAAAACAATGTAAGTGGTGAGAAGACAGTAATTTATAAATGCGATTAAAATGTATTGTTTGTAGCAAACCAAACAGGATATCAGAGGTTTGATATATAATTCAACAATGGTAAAATGTAGTGAACGGTATTGGAGGGGTTAAAAATGAGTGAATATAAAATTGTAGAACTTACAACAGAAAGCATCTTAGATTATGGGGTTTGTGGGTATAAAGATGCAAAAAAACACGTTGAGCTTCAAAAGAAAGTAGATTGGTACAAAAAATACCATGAAAAGGGACTTCGAATCAAAGTAATACTATCAGAAGACGGTAAATACCAAGGGATGATAGAATATATCCCAGGAGAATATGCACATCGGCCTGTTGATGCAAAGGCGTATTTGTTTATACAGTGTCTTTTTGTAGGGTTTAATAAGGATTATAAGGGAAAAGGGTTTGGCTCTGCGTTGCTAGATGATTGCATGGAACAAGCAAAAGAATTAGGCTTAAAAGGGGTAGCAACCGTTACGAGAAAAGGCTCTTTTATGGCATCGGGGCTAATATTTGATAAATATGGTTTTGAAGTTGTGGATCAGGCAAAACCAGACTTTCAAGTAATGGTCAAGAAATTTGATGCAAATTCAAAGAATCCAAAGTTTTTTGAAACTGTAGGAGAAGTCACTTCGAAATACAAAAAAGGTCTAACAATAATACGTTCAGTCCAGTGCCCATATACAGAAAAAAATGTAAAAGCAATAATAGACACAGCAGAAAATGAGTTTAAACTAGATGTAAAACTAGTCGATTTACAAGAAGCAAAAGAAGTACAAGCTTCGCCATGTCCTTTTGGAACTTTTTGTATGATTTATAATGGAGAAATCATTTCGCATCATCCTATTAGCAATGGAAGATTTAAAAATATAATGAATAAAATAGAAAAATAAAACAAGCAAATCCGAACAATGTAAAGCTTTTCATAAATTTGACACTTAAATTTGTTGAAAAAACGAATAAACAATGATATTATCAATACATACTTCGGAAACGGAGACAATATTTATATTTTGAAATAGTAATAGGCAAAGGCGTTTATTGAATAAATAGACGCCTTTGTTTTTTTATTATAAAAAAATTATTACATTTGTTTTAGCTTAACACTTGAATTACTCGTGATACAAGCGCGCTGTACGCATCTAATCAAGATAGTAAAGACATAAAAACAATAGGAGGTAAACAAAATGAAAAAGAACAAATTAATAGTATTGCTTGCACTTCTTGTCGCATTAATGTTGCCTACCACTGTTTATGCAGCGGAAGGCGTAACGGCAGAACAAGCAAATTTCACAGCAAACAATATATGGATGATGATATCAACCATTTTAGTATTTATAATGCATTTAGGTTTTGCAACACTTGAGACAGGATTAACCAGATCAAAAAATACTGTAAACATATTATTTAAAAATACAGCAATAGTAGCAATTGGATTATTAACATACGCAATAATAGGCTTTAATCTAATGTACCCGGGTGAATTTACAATTAGCGGTATTTTAGGATTTGCAGGGTTTGGAATAAGTAGCCCTGAAGGTGCAGGAGGGTTAATAGATTATGCAGGTGGCGGATATACCTACTGGACAGACTTTATATTCCAAGGCATGTTTGCAGCAACTGCAGCGACAATCGTATCAGGAGCAGTTGCAGAAAGAATTAAGTTATCAAGTTTTTTAATTTTTAGTGCTATCTATGTTGCACTAGTTTACCCAGCAGTTGGAAGCTGGGTATGGGGTGGTGGCTGGTTAAGTGAAATGGGTTTTCATGACTTTGCAGGGTCAACTCTCGTACATAGTGTAGGTGGATGGGGAGCACTTGCTGGCGTTATACTACTTGGAGCAAGACTTGGAAAATATGATAATGGCACAGTAAAGCCTATACCAGGGCATAGCATGCCACTAGCAACCATAGGTGTATTTCTATTATGGTTTGGATGGTTCGGGTTTAATGGGGGATCGGTATTATCTGCAGATCCAGGAATGGTATCATATGTATTTGTAACAACCTCATTGGCAGCTGCAGCAGGAATTGGCGGCGCAGTAATATTATCATGGACAATACAAAAGAAACCTGATTTATCAATGGCGTTAAACGGTGCATTAGCAGGCCTTGTAGGCATAACAGCTGGTGCAGATGTCATATCTCCAATGAACTCAGTTATAGTAGGTGTAATTGCTGGACTGTTAGTTGTTGTAGCAGTAATCGGTTTTGACAAGGTTAAGTTGGATGATCCTGTTGGTGCACTTTCAGTTCACTTGGTATGTGGTATATGGGGGACATTGGCAGTTGGATTATTTAGTAGTAGCTTTTCATTTACAACGCAGTTGATAGGCGTAGTTGCATACGGTGCTGCAAGTTTTGTGGCAGCAATGATAATATTTGGAGTGATAAAAGCAACTATAGGGTTACGTGTATCAAAAGAAGAAGAGCTAAAAGGTCTGGATATTGGAGAACATGGTATGGAAGCATATGCTGGTTTTCAAATATTTAGAACACAATAAGGAGGCGATATAATGAAACTAGTTATAGCATATATACAACCAGAAAGATTAAATGATGTAAAGAAAGAGTTGTTCAAAGCGGATGTTCACAAAATGTCAGTGACCAATGCGCTAGGTTGCGGGCAACAAGGTGGATATACAGAATCATATAGAGGGTATGAACTAGAAGTAAATCTATTGCCAAAAGTGCGTGTAGGCATAGCGGTAAATGAAGATCATGTCGAAGCAACGAAGGCAGCAATTATAAAAGGAGCAAAAACGGGAAATATTGGAGACGGAAAAATATTTATAGTTGATTTAATAGAATGTATAAGAATAAGAACAGAAGAAACAGGAACTGATGCTATTGGTTAGTAACCATTAAAAAATAATGTGCCTCATATACTATGTGGGCCATTATTTTTTTTGTAATGATATATATAAGAGATATATAGCAGAAGCGAAGCTGCATAATGATATAATAAGTTAAAGAAGGTAGGTAGAATGATGAAATTAGATATTAGAAGAGAAACGTCAAATGATTACAAAAAAGTGGAAGAAATTACAAGAGAAGCTTTTTGGAACCTATACTTTCCAGGATGCGAAGAGCATTATGTAGTGCATAAAATAAGAAATCATAAAGATTATATAAAAGAACTTTCTTTCATTATAGAAGTTGATGGTGAGATAGCAGGTAGTATATTTTATACTCACTCAAAAATAGTTCAAAAGGATGCAAGTGAAATAAATACAATAACATTTGGACCCGTAAGTATTCATCCCAAATGGCATAGACAAGGTTATGGAAACAAACTCATAAGATATTCTATTGAGGAAGCAAAAAAACTTGGATACAAAGCAATCCTTATATTAGGGTATCCGTATCACTATGAACCATATGGCTTTGTAGGCGCAAGAAAATTCAATATTGCAATGGCAGATGGGAAATATTATGTAGGACTACAAGCCCTTCAATTACTTGAAGATGGGCTAGCGGGAATAAGTGGGTATGCCGATTTTTCAGATGTATTCGAAGTCGACAGACAAGAGGTAGACCGATTTGACAAAACATTTTCTAAAAAAATCAAAGAAGTGAAAGACTGCCAAAAGCAATATGAAAAATACGCAACCATGATAGATGAATAGATATAAGTATATAACTATAAAAAATGTAGTCTAAAGGTCATAACTTAAATTGAAAAATATTTGAGAGGAGACTGTAGGTTTACCAAACATATGTGACATAAAACAAAAAATGTCAAAAAGACAAGATAGGACCACCTTGAATGATATAGTTGAGTTGCGAAACCAAACTTAATATTCAAAGGAGATCCTATAATGAATACTATAACACAAGATATGCGTTGGAAACAGATGATTTGTGATTATGCTTTAAAGCATGGTGTAACTAAAGCAGCCATTAGGTACAGAACCAATAGGCAATTTGTGTATCGTCAGCTCCATAAGTATGATGGTAGCTTAAAATCATTGGCACTACTGTCAAGAAGACCACATAATCATCCAAATCAGCATAAAGATAGCGAATTAAAGCTGATTAAAGATATGAGAAGAAGAAACCCAACAACTGGATTAGTTGAATTTTGGATTCGTATGAGAAGAAAAGGATACAAGAGATCTGTAACTTCCTTATATAGAGTAATGAGAAGGTTGGGGATGTATGAGAAAAAGAAAGTAAAACCTAAGTATGTATCTAAACCATACATGCAAATGACATACCCAGGAGAACGGGTACAAGTAGATGTAAAGTATGTACCTACAAAATGCTTAGTTGGAGATATGGCAAGAAGTAGGTTGTATCAGTATACAGCCATAGATGAGTATAGTAGAGTTAGATGTTTAGCATTCTATGAGGAGAAAAACACCTATACATCAACATTGTTTTTAGAAAAGATAAGAAAGTATTATCCCTTTGAAATCAAGGAGATTAGAACCGATAATGGCTTTGAATTTACAGGAAAAATGAGCAACAGAAAAACTAATACGTTATTTGAACGTAAGCTATCAGAATATGGCATTAAACACAACAGAATACGAGTAGCAACACCTAGACATAATGGTAAAGTAGAAAGAAGTCATAGAACTGATAATGAGCGTTTTTATAGTAAACATAAATTTTATAGCATCAAAGATGCAAGAGAGCAACTTAGCAGATATATGCGTGTTTCAAATGGTTTTCCAATGCGACCCTTAAAATGGATGACGCCATATGAAGTGCTCAAGGATTTTTTGGTTCATAATGTAACATATGTAACGTAAACATACA